>Ga0209212_1000630_pt1 | contig 66140 bp, 45 predicted proteins | sample RifGroC2_FD_183996 | JGI IMG/M metagenome (GOLD analysis project Ga0209212, IMG submission 183996) | Groundwater microbial communities from Rifle, Colorado, USA - Groundwater C2 (SPAdes) (version 2) | ecosystem: Environmental > Aquatic > Deep subsurface > Groundwater | place: Rifle, Colorado...
CGACCGCGGTGTCGGCCTGCATCTCGCCTTCCACGATCAGCTCCGGTGCGCGCTCCTTGACGATCTCCACGGCGCGCTGCACTTTCCTCGCCTGCGGGTGGTTGACCGAGCCGAAGTTGGAGAAGGAAAGCATGGCGACGCGCGGCTCCAGGTCGAGCATGCGCACCTTCTCCGCGGCCAGTATCGCCGTCTCTGCCAGCTCCTCCGGCGTCGGGTCGATGGTGACCGTGGTGTCGGCCAGGAAGTAGACCCCCTGCTTGAACACCATCATGTAGAGGCCGTGGACGCTGGAGAGCCCCTCTTTCTTGCCGAGCACCTGCAGCGCCGGGCGGATCGTCTCCGGGTAATGGGTGTCGATGCCGCCCAGGAGCGCGTCCGCCTGCCCCATCTGCACCATCATGGTGGCGAAGTGGGCCCGCGACTTGCGCCGCATGATGCGCCGGCACTCGGACATGGTGAGCCCCTTGCGCTGCCGCAGGCGGTAGAGTTCCTCGGCGTATCCCTCGGTCAGCTCGGAGTCGGACGGGTCCTCTATCTGCACCTCCAGGTCGAGGTTGAGATCGACCATCTTCTGCTCTATCTTCTTCCGATCGCCGACGAGGATCGGCCGGCAGATCCCCTCCTCCACCAGGGTCTGGGCGGCGCGCAGGATCTTGTCGTCCTCGCCCTCGGAGAAGACGACCTTCTTCGGGTCGCTCTTCGCCTTGTTGATGATGATGCGCATGATCTCTTTGGATTTGCCCTGGGACGACTCCAGCTGCTCGATGTACTTCGCCATGTCCGTGATCGGCTGGCGGGCTACACCGGTGTCCATCGCCGCCTGCGCGATGGCGGGGGCGACGTGCAGGAGGACGCGCGGGTCGAACGGCTTGGGGATGATGTAGTTCGGGCCGAAGCTGAACTTCTCGTTGCCGTACGCCTTGCTGACGGAGTCGGGCACCTCTTCGCGCGCGAGGCTCGCCAGCGCCTTGACGGCGGCGAGCTTCATGTCCTCGTTGATGGCCCTGGCCCTGACGTCGAGCGCGCCGCGGAAGATGAAGGGGAAGCCGAGCACGTTGTTCACCTGGTTCGGATAGTCGGAGCGGCCGGTCGCCATGATGACGTCGCTGCGGACCGCGTGGGCCTCTTCCGGGGTGATCTCCGGGTCGGGGTTGGCCATGGCGAAGATGATGGGGTTGGGGGCCATGGAGCGGATCATCTCGGCGGTGAAGGCCCCCTTCACGGAGAGCCCGAACAGCACGTCGGCCCCTACGGCCGCCTCCTCCAGGGTGCGCAGGTGGGTTTCGGCGGCGAAGAGCGCCTTGTACGGGTTCATCCCCTCGACGCGCCCCTTATAGATGACCCCCTTGGTGTCGCACATGATCACGTTTTCGGGCTTCACCCCGAGGCCGATCGCCAGCTTGGTGCAGGAGTTGGCGGCTGCGCCGGCGCCGTTGATGACGATGCGGATCTCCTCGATCTTCTTCTCGACCAGCATCAGCGCGTTCAGGAGGGCCGCGGAACAGATGATGGCCGTTCCGTGCTGGTCGTCGTGGAACACCGGGATGTTCATGGTCTTCTTGAGTGTTTCCTCGATGTAGAAGCACTCCGGGGCCTTGATGTCCTCCAGGTTGATGCCGCCGAAGGTCGGCTCCAGGAGCTGGCACGCCTTGATGATCTCGTCCGGGTTCTCCGTGTCGAGTTCGATGTCGAAGACGTCGATGTCGGCGAAGCGCTTGAAGAGCACCCCTTTCCCCTCCATGACCGGCTTGCCGGCGAGCGCCCCCAGGTTCCCCAGGCCGAGAACGGCGGTGCCGTTTGAGACGACGGCGACCAGGTTCCCCTTGGCGGTGTACTTGTAGGCGTCTTCCGGGTTCAGCTGGATCGCCAGGCACGGCTCGGCGACTCCGGGAGAGTAGGCGAGCGACAGGTCTGCCGCCGTCTGGCACGGCTTGGTGGCAATGACTTCGATCTTCCCTTTTCTGCCGCTTGAGTGATAATCAAGCGCGTTGATCTTCTTGCTCATTTGCCGGTTTCCCCCCTGTGGTTGATGAAGCGGGGGTGCAACAGGTTTTCCGTGGAGAGCACCTCGTCGAGCAGTCGCTTGTCCATCAGCTTCTTTTCCTGTACCAGATCGTAGACCGACCTGCCGGTCGCCAGCGCCTCCCGGGCAACCAGGGCCGAATTCTCGTAGCCGATGATCGGGTTGAGGGCCGTGACGATGCCGATGCTGTTGAGCACCATCTCGCGGCAATGCTCCCGGTTTGCCGTGATCCCGTCGACGCATTTGTCGGCCAGCACCTTGAAGGCGTTGCAAAGCAAGCTGACCGAGTTGAACAGGGAGTAGGCGATCACCGGCTCCATGACGTTCAACTCCAGCTGCCCGTTCTCCGCCGCCATGGTGACGGTAAGGTCCGCTCCGATTACGTAGTAAGCCACCTGGTTGACCACCTCCGGGATGACCGGATTCACCTTGCCCGGCATGATCGACGAGCCCGGCTGGAGCGGCGGCAGGTTGATCTCGTTGAATCCGCAGCGGGGACCGGACGACAGCAGGCGCAGGTCGTTGCAGATCTTGCTGGTCTTTACCGCCACCCTTTTCAGCACTGCGGCGATCTGCACATAGGCGCCGGTGTCCCAGGTGGCCTCGATCAGGTTGGCCGAGGTGACCACCGGGATGCCGGTCAGGGAGCGCAGATGGTTGGTGACGATGCGGGTGTAATCCGCAGGCGCATTGATGCAGGTGCCGATGGCCGTGGCGCCCATGTTGATCTCCAGGATCAGTTTTTGCGCCTCGCGGACCCGCTCGACATCTTCGCCGATGGTGGTGGCGTAGGCCGAGAACTCCTGCCCCAGGCTCATGGGCACGGCATCCTGCAACTGGGTCCGTCCCATCTTGAGCACGTCGGAAAATTCCACCCCCTTGGCGGCAAACGATTTCTGCAGGTACTCCAGGCAGACGATCAGTCCGGACAGTTTGCGGTACAAGGCGATCCGGAACCCGGTCGGATAGGCGTCGTTGGTCGACTGGGAGCAGTTGACGTGGTTGTTCGGGTGACAGTACTGGTACTCGCCTTTTTCATGGCCGAGGATCTCGATGGCCCGGTTGGCGATGACCTCGTTGGCGTTCATGTTTGTGGACGTGCCGGCTCCACCCTGGATGACGTCGACCAGAAACTGGTCCTGCAATTTACCGTCGATGATCTCGTCGCATGCCGCCGTGATCGCGTTGCAGATGCCTGCCGGCAATACCCCCAGTTCCATGTTGGCGATGGCGGCGGCCTTTTTCACCTGGGCCAGGGCCCAGATCAGTTCCGGAGCCGTGGATATGGCAATGCCGGTTATGGGAAAGTTTTCCAGGGCCCGCAGAGTCTGGACGCCGTAGTAGCAATCGTTCGATATCTCTTTGTCGCCCAGAAAATCGTGCTCAATTCTCGATGTCTTTTTCACTGTTCAACTCCTTGTTTGATGTGGTGCTTCCAAAGTGTTCGTCCGTTTCGGATGCGGGGCGGCATGCGATACCGCGCCAGGCTTCCCCGATGCCGGCGCATTTCCTGGCCAGAATTTCCGTCGGGTCCAAAATCGCGACGCTTTTGTCCCCGACCCGGTAGTCGTCGTGCTCCGAGATTATCAGCGGCAGCTCCGTGCAGCCCAGAACGACTAGCTCCGCCCCCTTTCCGACAAGATGATGCAGGGCCTCCAAAAGGTCCGACTTGCATGTTCCATCGACATGTCCCGCCTTGGCACCCCGTTCACCGTAAATGGCCTCCATAACCTTGGCCTGGTAGCCGTCGTCGGGTAGCAACAGCCGCAACCCGCTTCCGGCAAAGGCGTCGTGGTATACCCGACTTTGAACGGTCCCGGAGGTGGCCAGCAATCCGACCGTCTTGCGGTCCGGAAAATGCCTGCCGATGTAGGCCCTGGTCTCGTACAGCATGTTGATGATGGGTATGGAAAGGTAGGGCTGGATCCTTTCCACGAAGGCGTGTGCCGTGTTGCAAGGTATGGCGATCAGGTCGGCGTCGCTCGACTCGAGTTTCTTGCAGGTCGAGTACAACGCTATGGTGGGATCCGGGCCGGAACCGATCAGATTCCCGGTCCGGTCCGGGATCTGCGGGTTGTTTTCCACGACCATTTTGATGTGTTCCTGATCCCGCGAGGCCCGCGTGTTGCGGATTATCTTATTCATGAAGTCGACGGTTGCCGCGGGGCCGACACCGCCGACGATGCCGACCTTGAAGCTCCGCGCCCCGGCCGGTCCGCCGGCATCGACCGCATGGCGGGCATAGACCTGGTTGGGATCGACGATCGGCAGGCCCATTTCCCGGAGCTGCTGGATAACAAGGGAGATTTCCGTGAACCCGGGCAAAATCAGCTCCGCTCCCTGATCGAGCAGGTCCCGGCAGGATTCGTACAACTGCTGCAGCGACTGGCCCAGATGCAGGTAACCGGCCTTTATCCCTTCCCGGCCGTAAATCGCCGGCATGAGGCACTCTCGCTGAACCTCCTTTCCGGGGTACACCAGCGCATATTCGGTGGCCGCAAAGTACCTTTCGAACAGACCCTTTTCCCGGGCGTAGTCGGAGGTCAGGACACCCAGCTTGCGCACCCGGGGATGGTTCTCCCGGACATGGCCGCGCAAGGCCCCCATGATGTCGACCACGGGGAGCTTGATTTCGGCGCGCAGCTCGTCGAGGAAAGTATGGCTGATAAAGCAGGGGAGCAGGACCGTCTCCACCCCGCGCCGTTCGAATCCCTTGATGGTGTCGAAAACATAGAGCTTGCGGGCAGTGTGGTTGGAGCCGGCGTGGCCGGCATCGTCTCCCTCGGCAAAGGGATGCTGCTCGACGATCAGGTCGCAATGCGACCTGCTGTCGGGCGGCATGAGCCGGACCAGTTTGCAGAACAGGTCGGCGCCCGCCAGCGCGCCCAGCCCGCCCACGATGCCGAGCCGTTTCGGGGCCGGCTGGCGCACCGGCACCTCGTCGAGGGTGATTTTTCGGCCGCTGTCCGTTGCCATGATCAGGCTCCCTGCCCAGGAGTGAATTCTGCCGCCATCCTAGTCTTCGCTCGGTTGCAACAAGGCGACATACTCGTCTTCATCCGCCGCCTCGGAGGCTGTGCCCAGGTCTCCCTCCCAATGGGAAACCACTGCGGTCGCTATGCTGTTGCCGATCACGTTGGTCGCGGTACGTCCCATATCAAGGAACTGATCGACCCCCATGATCAGCAGCAGCCCCGCCTCCGGCAGATTGAACATGGGCAGAGTCGCCGCAACGACAACCAGAGAAGCGCGCGCCACGCCGGCGATCCCCTTGCTGGTAAGCATCATGACCAGCAGGAGCGTGACCTGCTTGGAAAAGGAAAGCTCTATGTTGTAGACCTGGGCGATGAAGAGGACGGCGAAGGCCTGGTACATCATGGAGCCATCGAGATTGAAGGAATAGCCGAGCGGCAGCACGAATCCGGACACCTTTTCCTTGACCCCGAACCGCTCCAGAGATTCCATGGTCTTGGGGTAGGCAGCCTCGCTGCTCGCCGTGGAAAATGCGATCATCATCGGTTCGCGGATCAGTCTCATCAGGGTGAATATGGATTTTCCGAGAAACAGGTAGCCTGCCGCCAACAGCACGATCCATAAAACCGCCAGGCCGACATAGAAGCTGCCGATGAATTTGCCGTAGGTGGTCAAGACGCCCAAGCCCTGAACGGTAACGCATGAGGCGATGGCTGCGAACACCCCGATCGGGGCAAAGCGCATCACGTAGTCCGTTATCTTCAGCATGAGGTGCACCAACTCCTGCACGAAAGCGACGATGGTTTTTGCCGTGTCGTCCTTGAACGAGGCAATGGAAAACCCGAAAAACACCGAGAAGACCAGGATCTGCAGAATGGAGTTCTTCGCCATGGCGTCGAAGAAGCTGGTGGGGAAAACGTTGGTGACGAAGTCCTTGAAATTGAGGGCTGCGACGTTCAGGTTGGTTGTTGCGCCGGCAGCCGGCAACGGGAGGCCGGTGCCGACACCGGGTTGAAAGAGGTTGACGAACGCCATGCCCAGCAGCAGAGAAATTACCGATGCCGTCAGGAACCAGCCCATGGCGCGTACGCCGATACGCCCGATGGTCTTGGAATCGCCGGTCCCGGCGATGCCGGCCACGATGGTTCCGAATACCAGCGGCGCTATGATCATCTTGATCAAACGCAGGAAGACCGTGGTCACGATGTCGAAATACCCCGCGATCGCCTTGGCCGCTTTGGGATCCGGCGCGGAAATATTGCAGAAGTAACCGACAATAATTCCGAGAACCATGGCCGCCATAATGTACATCGTTAGTCTGTTCTTTTTCATCGTCCGATCTCCTCGCTTGCAGAAATGGCCACGTCGATGCGGCTTTGGTGTATGCGCTGCTTTAGAATCCTTTTCTATTTCCGCCTATACCACACCACATAGCAAGACGTTTGCCAAGCCGTCAGCCGGCCTGCAACCTGCCGTTATTCGGGCGTATTTCCCCTTGGCGGCTGTCCCGGGGCGCCGCAGGGGGGTATAACCGGAACGGGTCCCGCGGACGGCGCCTTGCCGAAACATCAACGATATCGGAATGTTGCCGAGGAGGCGGCGAGGTTATAGCGGTAGGGGAGGTTATAGGGGTTGGTAGTTAGCACCAATCAGAGTAGGGGTTTATCCTGGAGGGGAAGCCGGGGACCGCTCGGTGCGGTTTGCTGCGGAGGATGGTTGCGGCGACCTAAAACGGAGGTTCTAGAGTACGGGGATGGAGTCGTTGGTTATCCCGGGTCGCCCGATTTTTTCAGACGCTTGCTGAGGGCGGGTTGGGAGATGCCGATCAGCCGGGAGGCGATAGATTGGTTGCCTTCGGCGCGTTTCAGAGCCTCCGCGATCAGCAGGTCGTCGATTTCGTGCAGCGAGGGGAGCGGCTGGGAAGGGACGAAGATGCCCCGGTCCTGACGCTGATCGGCCATGCCGCAGCTCAATGTGCCGGCGGTTTTTTTAGCGATGGCCCGTCTGAAGGAATCCATGGAGAGCATGTGCGCTTGGTGGATGCTCATGGCGTCGTAGACCATCCCCCTTAGTTCGCGTATATTGCCGGGAAACGGGTAGTTCGCGAGCAGGATTGGCAATTCCTTGGGGACGGTCGGTTTTTTCTTGTTCAGATCGCGGGCCGCCTCGCCGAGGAAATGATCGAACAGCAAGGGGATGTCTTCAGGCCGCTCGCGCAGCGACGGCAGATGCACCTGATGTCCGCAGAGGCGGTAGTAAAAATCCTTGCGAAATTGTCCGGCGGCCTGTTTGGCATCCAGGTCTTGATGGGTTGCCACGACCACCCGTGCGTTCATGCGTTTCGGCATGTCGCTGCCGATGGAGAAGTATTCTCCTTCCTGCAGCAGGCGCAGCAGCTTGACCTGAGAGGCGATGCTCAAATCGCCGATCTCGTCGAGAAAGAGGGTGCCGTCGGCGGACTGCTCGATCATGCCGTTGCGGACGGCATCGGCACCAGTGAAAGCTCCTTTGGCGTGGCCGAACAGCGTATCGCTGAACATGTGGTCATCCAGGCCGGCAACGTTTACGGAAACGAGTTTTCCGGGTCGCTTGCTGAGAGTGTGGATGGAACGGGCCACGAGTTCCTTGCCGACACCGCTTTCGCCGGTGATCAGTATCGGCTGATTGCTTTTCGCCACCGCCTCGATGTACCTGAATATGGAAAACATCGACTTGTCGACGGTGAGAATCTCCGCAAACGCCTCCGGGTACTCCAGCTTGTCGCTCAGGACGCGCGAACGCATTTCTCGGTTTTCCCGTTGCAGATCGATCATCCGGATAGCCCGCTGGATTCCCTGGATCAGACGTTCCTCTTCCACCGTCTTGACAAAGAAATCGAAAGCCCCCTTCTTCATGCATTCGACTGCGACTTCCACCTGATTCAGGCCGCTTACGACAATAACGGGAATATTCGGGTGTTCTTCGACGATTAGGGGGATGAGATCCTCTCCGGACAGATGCGGCATGTTCAGGTCCAGCAGCACCAGGCCGACCTGTCTCTGCCTCTGCTGGAGTATCTCCATGACCTTTCGGCTGTCGCTGCAGCGTATGACGTTGTTGATGCCGCCCGACATTGCCAGCGTCATGCTGATACTGCGCAGCCAGGCCTCCTCGTCGTCGACCAGCAGAATCTCGTACAAAGGGTACCTTGCATCCGTTACCATCAACATGCTCCTTTCAGGGCCGGCAATGCCACACGGACAGTGGTTCCTTCATCCGGCACGGAACGAAATACCATGCTGCCGTTGTGATCCTTGATGATTGCAGCCGAAACCGAAAGCCCGAGCCCGGTACCTCCGGTATCGCGCTTGGTGGTAAAAAAGGGGTCCGCGATATGGGAGAGGTGTTCTTCCGATATACCCACCCCCTCATCCTGAATTTCCAGGAGCACCGCGTTTTGTTCCGCTTCATAGCGTGTCACCAGAGTGATGCCCTTGGCTGGATCGGGCAGAGCCTGGCAGGCGTTCACTATGAGGTTGACGACCACCTGCTCGATCCTTTGGGAGTTTCCTTTAACCATGGGCAGGCCGTCGCCAAGCTCGATCGCTACATGATTGGTAGCCTTTTTAATGGTATTGTCCACCAGTCTCAGGGCAGCCTTGACGACATCGTTCACTGCGACACATTCATCGAGTTCGGAAGTGTCCTTGCGTGCGAAATCCTTCAGGTCTTCCACGATGCGCTTGATGCGGGTGGCGCCGTCGAACATTTCATCGATCATGAGCGGGATTTCATCACGGAACTGGCTATAACGGAGGCCGCTGACCATGAAATCGCCTTCCTGCCGGAATCGTTGTTCAAGCTGTTCTTCCGTCGCCTTGTAGATTTTCTTCAGTACCGGCAGATTGTAGAGCAGCAGGCCGGTAGGGTTGTTGATTTCATGGGCGATGCCGGATACCAGGGTGCCGAGCGAGGCCATCTTGGCGGCCTGAACCAGTTGCTGCTGTTGCAGCTGCAGTTCCCGGGTACGATGGGCAACCTCCTTCTTCAGGACGCGATTCAAGTACGCGATGCCGGTCAGCATCAGCAACAGCGGCAAGGCGGTAATGGCTCCGTACTTGATGATTTTGGACCATGAGACGGCATTGGGCTCCAGGGCCCCCAGCCACTTGTCGTAAATTTTATGATACCGGCCCGTATTTTTAAGGATTGCCAGCCCCTCGCTGAACTGGGATATGATTTGGGAGTTCCCCTTTTTAACCGCATAGCCGTAGGGCTGTCCGGCAAAGAGCTTGCCTACCGGAACGATGTTGGATAGACCAAGCTCACGACTGAGATACAGGCCGGGAAGGTTGCCGACCAGGGCATAGTCCCGTTTGCCGGATGCCAGCTGCCGCATCGCCTCAACATGGGTGTCGACCAGGAACAGTTTCGCACCCACCTTTTTCTCCAGCAGATAATCGTGCATCAAGCCGCTCTTTTGCACGAGTACTTCCTTACCCCGCAGGTCGCTCAAATCCGAGATCGGCGCCGCACCGCGTCGTCCGAAAACAGACTGGTTGATAATGGAGTGCGGAGGGGAGAAATCGAACAACGCGTTGCGCGCTTCTGATTGAACCATCCCTTGCAGGATATCCACCTCGCCGTCCTCCAAAGACCGGCGTATCTGGTCCCACTTACCGAGATGGATTTCCACGTTCAAGCCCATAAGCTCGGCAATGGCGCGGGTCAACTCAACATTGAAGCCCGTGGGCTGGCCATCCTTGTCCAGGAATTCGTAGGGGGGGTAATTGTGGTCGCCGCCCACAATAATGACGGGGCGCCCCGTTTGGGCAAAACCGGGTGCGGACCGGGAGGCCTGCATCGCGACGATAAGGAGCAGAAGCGCCACACAGAACACGCGGGGGGAGATCTGCAGGTATTTGAGCCTCATGCGAACATCCTGATCGATAATTTATCCAGCTAGTTGAAGTCGGTGGTGTTTTTGGAATGACCGGATCGTTGTCCTTGCGTCGTTACGAGTACCACGCCAGGTTTCATGGGCTACAACGGTGCCATTGAGTGGCCCCTGTAGTCAAGAACAATAAACGATCGAGTTCAAGATGGTGGCCGCTCACTATCAACTGACCGGCGCATCGCCTTCAGCTTCTTTCGTCCAGGAAACCTTTCTGGAATAGTGCTGGAGATGGGAATGAAAGACCCCGGAGCTTATGCCGCCGGGGCTTTCTTATTTTGCAACAGGGCTTGATTGGCGCATCGTTAATGGTCAGGGAACAGTTTCGAAATCCTTCAAGAAATGATCGTCTGCGGTACCGTACGAATAGGCAAACTTAAGTCGAGCGGGCATCTGAGCCGGGTCCAGCGGGAATTCCATGGCGAACGGCTCCGATCCGACAAAACGGCCGACGATGGCGTGCCTTTGGCTGCCGATAACCTTGCCGTCTTCCCCGATAAGCTTCGCGATCAGCTCGAAGGAGGTGTAAGGGAGGTCGGGGCGGACGTTGGTCACCGTCCCGGCGACACGAAGACCGTTGCTTGTTTTTGCGGAGGTCCACTGGACCACCACGTCATGGCTAGTGTACTTGTGGGAGGAGAAAGCGGGATTAGTGTCGAGGTTAGCGCGTTGGCCGGCACAGGCAGAAAGGAGCAGAACAAAAACTGCTGCAAGTGCGATTCGTTTCCACATAAGCCACCCCCTTTTCGACTATCAAGCCCTCAGGTAGGTTAGCACCGTTCATATAAACCACAACGGTGTGAACCAGTTCAACGTTCGACGATGCTCGACGTTGAAAAACCGTCATTTCCACACGGCGTGTTGCAGTTAAGCGGCTAGGTTACTCTAACCGACTACCCCCTAAAAGAAATTCCCTCTTGTTCGCCCTTCTCGCCATTATTCATTATCCAAGAAGCTAATTCTTTCAGCGTTTCAGGCAATGGTTGTGTGAGCAGGTATTGAAGACGGTTGATATCGTACGAATTGAGACGTTTCTTCTTCGGCAGGTTTGACAGTATCTCGGCATCCATGTACCAAGGCTCCCAATTGATACTTTTACCTGCCCAAATTTCTCCGACACTCAGAGCAATTTCAATCCCGGCAGGGTCAGGATCACAGGCAATAAATGCCGGTGCTGGGTAAAGATTCAATATCTTGGTGACTCCCTGTTTCCACCATGATGGAGCAAAGCCGGGCACCCAAATCACACCATCTACAGAACCCCTTTGACGCGCCACTCTTTCAAAAACAGTCCGGTTTTCCAAGATGCGCCAGCATTCGACCTGCCCTTCGATCAGGACAAAATTGCCTATCGTTTGGGGGGTCAACCCAATACAATCGGGTACGCACCGAAGGTCAAGAGTTCCAGTATCGGCTTTTAGTGATAGAGGAGCTCGGAGCCAGATCGAAGGGGTGTGCTGACTTATGCCAATGTTTTCCAAGGGCATTGCTTCATCAATCCAAGACCACTCGGCAGATGATATTGCCTTGGTATCGCCTTGAGCAAAAAGGGCAAAATCGCGACGGGTTCCGTTGTATCCCTCACTGATCCACTGATCAAGAGCAACGAGAATGTCGTGACGGCGAATCGCCCGCTCTACAGGCATCTCGCTAAGAGAACTCAGAAGACCTGCCAGGGTGGGATTCTGAAAATCCGTTCCCCCTTGATCATCACGTAGTTTCTGCATTTTCAAGCGGTTGGCCAGTCCGAGCAGTTCCCGGACTACTTCCAGCTCGAGAAATTCCACCCACAACGGTTGCCAGCGATTGTTTTCCCGCAGCTCTTCAACCTCGATCAATCCAGCTTTGAGCAGGACATCGAACATCTGCCAGGCTTCATTCACCCTATTGCCGCCGGCAACCGACATGAGATTGGTCCACTTCCTCCTCGCTCTTCCCTGCTTCAGCCACTCCTTGAGAAGATCGCGCCAGGCTGCAGGCCAGAGAGCAACCTGGTCCAAAAGAGCCTTGCTTCCCCTTCGTTTCCGCCGACCTCGCAAGGTACTGACCGCACCGACATCAAGATTGCAGGTGATGATGCCGTCCTTGTCCGGAGCGGACCATATGACATCGGTCATCGAACTCATTTATCACGTTCCCGTGTCTGCCTTCTCAAGAAGGCCACTGGGGGAGCCCAAGTCTGGGGATGGCGCCTTTTTTGGGTGACTAAAGTCAAGTCTGAGGTTTTGAAAACATTGACGTTGTGGGTGTTGGGTGTTGTCAGCACATATTGGGCACGGGTAGCTTCGAGAAAGGCGCCTACCTTGTCGATGTTGAACACATCGAGATGGGCGAAGGGCTCGTCGATGAACACGAAACCTCCAGAACGCCCTTCGTCCATCAATAGGCCGATGAGGAGAATCAAGGACTTCATTACCTGCTGCCCTCCGGACGCCTCGCCGTCGTTGAGGCCGATCATCCCCTTTTGGTCGAAGTTGAACTTTACGTTGAGTCCGGCCTGGGCAAGCGTCAAGTCCTCGTTGACCAGATGCGGGGGCTCGACCTCGATGCCGATACCCGCCATCTGGCCGAGCCCACGTACGTTATGACTGTAGCGCCGCACGGTTGCCCTCAGCACATTGATGTAGCTTTCGCGTGCATCTTCGGTTGCGGTGACGTGCCGGTGATGATGGATGCGCCGCACCTTGATGGTCTCCTCCATGTGCATATGGTCCCCCTGGAGCTTTTCCTTGACCATCTCCACCTGCTCGTCGGTCACCCAGCTCCCCTCGGCGAGCCGATCCTTCAAGCGTTTCAGGTCGCGTTTCACAGCTTCAGAGGATTCGTACTGCTCGCGCAAATCGGAAATCGCCTGCCTGGCGTACCATCTTGCGGGCATCGGCCGGCGCCGGATTCGGTATTCGAGGATCCGCTCAATCTCCAGCTTTTTCTGATTACGGTAATCGGCGAACTCCTGGCGCAGTTCAGACCCTTCCCTCTTGATATCACTCTCAAGGCCGCTTTGTTCCTTCTCGAAATCATGCCGCTGCTCAGTCGCCTCTTTGAGCTTTTGGCTACACTCGGCGAGAATGTCGCCGGCTTCCTGTGCCTGCCCCTTAAGATCGGTGAAATCCCGGTCGGCCCGTGCGAATTCCGCCGAACGTGCCGCAAGCTGTCGAGCGGCATCCACTCCCGCAAGAAGAGACTGTATTTCATCGATCCGCGGGCCTAACTTCCCGTTGTCCAGGCTTAGCTCTTTTTCCCTCTTTTGCAAAACATCCAGTTCTCCCTCGGTCTCTATGATCGCATTCTTCCGAGCAGCCTCACCGAATTGGTACTTGCCCGCCTCAACGCCTATGAAGCGTCCGCCACGGTGTTCGCGATGATACCCCTCACGGGTGACCCACGAGACGTTGCCGGGAAGAGAACTCCCTTCCGTTACCGACTCCACTCGACGGATACGGTTCAGCAGTTCGGCCAGCCATTCAGGCGGATGTTCGCGAAAAGTCGCCACCTCCAAAAGCGATCCTGCCGCAATGGCTGGGAGAGGGTTCCGATCGGCTACCACGAAATTACGGTAGCGCCGCTCCTCACCGAGCTCCCAAGCCCGTCGCCGATCAGCCGGATTGGTTAAAAGGACAATATGGGCATAGGGGCCGAGCACCCCTTCCAGCGCTCGTTGCCAGCCGGCATCGGTCACCTCGACAATATCCGTCAATAGGGCGTGGGATATTTCCTTTTGTTCCAGTTGACTGCGAAAATCCTGCACGTATCCCGGCTCGAATTTTTCGCCCGCCTTGAGCCCTGTGATGCGTGCTCGCAGGTCACGCACCTGCTGGCGCACTGTCTTAAGCTCATGATCGTTGGCGGCCAGTTTCTCCATCGCCAAGCGCTGCTCGGACGCCAGCGCCGGCGCATCGAAGCCCGCCTCCTGCTGCCTGCATAATTCTTCAAGGGAACTTTTCTCCTTGAGTATCCTCTCGGCGTCGCGGGCTGCATCCCGATGGAAAGTAAAACGGTCTCTGGCAACTTCCTCGGCGGCCTCGAACTGCTCTTCCTTGCCCCGGGCTGCCTGGATCTCTTGAGCGAGCTTTCCGCTTTTTAACTGCTTATCATCAAAATTTTGCTGACGCAGCTTGAGCTCGGAGCGTTTTTTATGCAAATGGGTGCGGCTTGAGGAAATCCGTTCCAGGAGGTCGGCCAACTCGGTGCGAGGCAGCGTTTCCAGAGAAAGCGTCTCCAATTCCTTGTTGATGCTGCGCCACTCGCGAAACGAATTGACGTTGGACTGAGCCTCGGACAAACGCACTCCAAGACGGGCCAGTTCTTCCTCGAGCTTTTCCAGCTCGCGACCGATTTCTAGCTGCTCGTTTTTGGCCTGCTGGTAGTTGTCGAGGACCTCCTGGTCGCCAAAGACACTGAAGACCAGTTCCAGAAGCTGACGTGGAGTGTACTCGCACAGTTTGTCGGTGTCTCCCTGCTCCAGCGCCAAAACATGACGGATCGCATGGGTGAGGCCGGCCTGCTCGAGGCGCTGGCGATAATCGCGCACCCCGAGCCACCTCCCCTGCTCCTCCAGCTTTTCGATCGCCACGTCGCCTTCGGCCAGTAAGTACTGGCGTTGCCAGTCCCCCCCCTTCTTGCGAATCTGGCAGGCCAAAGTCACCTTCTCGGTCATGAACGGGAAAAAGGGGCGAAATCCTGATTCCGACCTCTTATTGTCGACGACGGCCCGCAGCCAGCAAAAGGGTTTGTCGTTTCGACGAACATAACGTTTATAATCGCGCCCTGAGGTGCAATCGATACAGAGCAGGGTACGCAGAGCATCAAGAAGGGTGGTCTTTCCCGAACCGTTGGGACCTACTATAGTGATCACGTTGGCATCCATCGGCAGGGAGAAACGTTCCCAGTAATCCCAGTGTACGACCTCGACCTTGAGGAGTCTAAACATCGCCCGGTTCCTCCTCTTCCTCATCCTGATGGATCTTAGGAATAATCTCGCTCAGGTGGCTACCCAACAGGTCGGAAAGTGCGCCGTCGAGTATGCGATCTGCAAGTTGGTTGTAGTCGAGCACCAGGTCAAGCAACGGCCCCTCGTAAATCTCCTCCTGGCGCTGGATGATAAACCCGAGCCGGGCCAGTGTTCCCAGATTCATCTTGATTTTGGTCGCCTTACCGAGCTTATCTCCGAAATCGGTGATCAGAGCATTGCGGCTGATGGGAGCGGAGACGCTGCGCCCCGTTGCCAGGGGCTTTTCATCGGCGAACATTTCCGACTGTTCCTGGGCAACCCCCAACTCCTTGCGTTCAATCTGGCGCTGCCGTTTGGGCAGGATAATCAGGGCCCAGAGCACCATCAACAGTGCAATGGCACCCCGATCCATATTCATGGTGTTGGACAGCCACTCCTCCTGTTCGCCAAGCACCGACTGCTCCATATCGCGATCTAGCGCCAGGGTTACATGCGCTGCATAGGGGTTATCGAGAAACTTCAGCCCGCAGGAATGCAGGCGGCGGTCCAGATCCTGCCGAAACAGCTCATCGGTCAGGGCCTGGCGAACCAGTTTGTCCTGCCGCGGCAAATGCTGGTGGGCAAGCAATCTAGCGACCAGTGTACGAACCTCTTTATCCATCTATGGCTCCGTTTTCTTCCCTTTTCTCTCCATGGCACCGGCACTCATGGATTCAATTTCAAACTGTCCGACCAGGATACTTTTCCCTGTGAGTCTCATCGCCAGCGGCAGTCGGGCCAGATCGGCGACTACACCGTCCAGCGCGCTCGATTCCGGATCGCCAAGCAGAGCTGCCAACGACATGCGATAGGAACTAGTGCCAAAATCCTCTGCAGGAATGGCGACCTCCAACGGTACATCCATTTCAATTTTGCCCAAATCGCTAAGAAAATTTGTCAACCGAGTCAAGTCTTCCTCAGTCACGGGCATAGCCTCTGCTGGCGGAGCCTCCTGAGAAGGCGGCAGAGAGTTGTCCTCGGCCTCGGCGCGTATGCGGTCAACCAGTTCGAATTCAGCAACGTCGAGCGCGATATCGCCGAGCAAACTGCCAAGTTGCATCGTGAAGGACATCCCGTCGTTCAGAAGGGAGCAGAGCTTGTTCATATCAAGCTCACGCAGCCAGCGGTGAATATCCGAGGTGGACAGGCCACTTTGCCCCAGATGCACCTTCTGTCGCTCAAGCTGATTGAGGGTGCGTTGAAATACCGAGCTCATGCGCAGCATGCGGCTCTGCACCTGGCCAATCTTTTGGGCTACCCGGTGAGTTGCCTGGTCCAAATCGGGATCGGCCGCAATCACCTTCATGATCTCCGTCCCCTTTTCCACCCAATTGAGAACGGAGGACAACTTCTTTTCGCTGCGCCTAATGCGAAGTTCCGAGCCGGACAGCACCGCACGGCCGAACTCGTCTTCCAGTTCATTGAGCCGGGAAAGCAGATGTTGCAGGTCTTCGTTGGCCACCTTGCCAAGTACCTGCCCCGCGGCGAGTTGTGAGGTGATGTAGCCGATTTCGCCGCCCTCCTCCTCAGAAAACCTGAGCAGGACCGAAAGTGCCGAAAGCGCCATCCGGCCATGGGGGCTTACCTGATAAAGTGAGGATTCCGGGTCCCAGACGAGAATGCCGGTATCCCTCAGGCGATGAAGAACCGTCTGAAGCTTGGTTTCGTCAAGGTATGCGAAATGGGCCCGCAGTTCTTGTGGGCTCCAAAGCGGCTGTTCCCCGCGGTGGGCAATTTCTCGCAGGACCAGCAAGCGTATGACGACATCATCATCCTCGCCGCGGAAAAGTGCGATGAACGCTCCCAAGGCGTCGCGCGCCCGCAAAAGAGGGAAAAGCGCGGGCAAGTCTTCCGGCTCGATCCCCGGACGGAAATATTTTTCAGTTAGCATCTATAAGCCTCTAACCCTGGCAACCTGAAACACTTTGTCACGATGCCAGGCGAGATATGGTTTATGCCTCGGAGCCAACCAGCGAAGGGAAAGGCCGTCATGTAATTGCAGAGTAGTGCGATGCTGTGGAGTGAGTTTCGGTGAGTAGATTAGCCGTCCGGCGTCGTCGAAGGTGATCAGTCCACGATCGAACAAGGCGTCAAGGTTAGCAGATAGCAAGAAACCGTTGAATACATCGAGACGTTCATCATCGCTTTCGCAGTCCGCCCAAGGTTTTGCATGGCTTGCTCTCAACACTGCGGGCAAGCTAATACCATTAACAGCACAAGCTCCGGCCCAATAGTCCATGAGCGCCTCGCGAAAGGTATCCTGGCCGACGCGCTGCTTTACCAATCGTTCTATCTCGGTACCGTTGGAAAGTGTTCTTTCCAGTGTCTCTTTGACGCGTTCAGCATAGGTATGCGCAGCTTGGTTAGGAAGTGACTGGGCTAGCTCTGCTGTCCGGTGTAGGAAAAGGGCGAGTTGATGAATATCCGAGACTATGATTCCGCCATTATCCAGGCTTGATATGAGAAGCGAACGGATCAGTTCTTGTTTGATGAGTTCCGAAGAAACCTCGAAAAACAGATTACCCAAATTGGAAGAATTTACAGTTACCAGAGCTTGGTGGCGGGCAGAAGCGAATACAACAGCAGTGTCATGGCTCTCGATGATATTTTCCCAGCCGTTTTCCCGGCCAACTTTTTCGATTAGAGCACGTTCAAGGGTGTTCATATAGAAATTTACCCCATTATTTTGAAGGATAATTCCAGTCTACCCGGTTCCACTCAATTTTACGGCTACGCCAATGTTCATCGATAGACTGGGTAAAGTCGGGCCTCACCAGCTTTGCCCGCTCATCCAACCAGTCTCCGGATTCACGGCGCACCACCACTCCTTCCATGGGACCGATACGAAAAGCGCTGGTATGCGATTGCAGCAACTTTTTGAGCGATGCCACGGTGGCCTTCCCCTTGAAGACTTCTGGTACTACCTTAAGATCGAGTCGCTTTGCTAATTCATTGCGACGGGCGGAACTCCAGAAACGTTTGGACTGCCGATCATAGACATCAAATACTATAAAAAAGTCAGCAAGGCGATCATATGCCAAGGAATGACGCGCCGCACACCACTCCCCAAATAGTATTAATTTATCTCCAAGTGACTCAAATAACGATTCTTCGCGGTTCTTCAGCCAGCTAGAAAGCTCTTTGAACTGCCCGTCGTAAGGTTCAACCAGATACTGGCCACGGTTTTGGGTGCGCAACTTTCCTTCGTCACTTACTGAAATACCCAGGTTCGCGCCGTCCAGTTTTTCTTCGACTACAACTTCACCAGCTAACAAGCCATTTACTTCCGAGGGGGTCAGCACCTTGTCGTCGCGAGGTACTCCTTCGCCGAGCCAGATTATATGCGGAGTATGCGGGAATCGGAAGAAGCTCATGCGTGGTGGCTCTTTTCGAGCCATTTATCCTTGGCCCACTCATCGATAATTTGTTCGACAAATATTCCCGACGCTCTCAGCGCTTCTTCCCAATCATACCAATCCGTATCAGCAGCATTTGCTATTGCACATTCGCCATAGCATTTAATAGCTTCTAAAGCCGCAGCCACCATTTTGCGGTCTGAACGATCATGAACAACAGACGACAAAGGCTCCTCTAAATAACCGCAATTTTCATCATCATACACGACCTCTACTTGGTCATAGTTACAAGTGCTCCATTTGTGTATAACTACCTGCCTACCGTAATCATTAAAACCAAGTTTATTGCAATACTCATCGTGGATTTGACCTTCACCATCTAATACCAATCGAGAGGTGGACGTATCAAACTCATAAAGCCAATCATTGACTATTTTTCTAAGTTCTGGATCTTCTGGAGTAGCGTCCTTGGCAATTGGAGAATTTGCTTCGATAGCACTTGCAGCAATTAGAACATTGGTATCGATGACGTACCTTTCTTTCATTTCTGACGCTCCAGTTTTTGACGTTCAAACATCAATCGAGCTTGTTCTCTGGTTTCAGCCAATGAATCACCAAAGAAGTTTGGAGGCCAGTTTGCGACAGCGCCATAATCATTCGCCTCAAGTTCTCGTAATTTTGCTTCATTCCCTTCCCGTTCGACGAAGTACATTGCACAATCACTTTTTAAGACCTGTTGTTTTGCGAACAAGGTTTGCATGCGGCGGAACAGGTGCTCAGAGTGAGTCTCAATAATGAACTGCACTCCGCGTTCCTTACTGACAGTGGCGAATAACTCGGCCAGTAAAGATTCTGCTAGTGGATGCAGATGGCTTTCAGGTTCTTCAACGATAACGATATGCCCCGGAGGTGCGTGCAATGCAGCAACAATCACCGGCAGCACTTGAGAGACTCCTACCCCCACATCCTTAATATTTGATGTCTCCCCCTGCCGTGTGACCAGCAATTCGTAACGTGTCGAACTACCGAGCTGCTTCACACTCAGGTTATCTGCTAAATCCATCCGGTTCAGCCAGGCAGCTGTTTCATCAATCAGGCGGGCTTCAGGGGGGCGGGGCCGACGTTTCTTAGTGGCTAATTTACCGGCAACTCCGCTGGCAATTAGCGCGTCAACGGCTTTACTGCCGTCATCGCCGATTGTTGTAGGCATACGCCCGCTCCAGACATAGTCACGTTGAGCGAGTCGTCGTACCGGCCCCAAATAAATAATGCGACCTAATTCATCGAGTAATTGCGGGCCGACATTATCGATTTGTATGCCGTCCCTCTCAAGGCGGTCCAAGGCAGCCACCGAGAAGGCAAAGGAGCGTTGTGGACGAAAGTCTTCACTTTGCCCCCGCATCCGGCTCTGGTCGGCGACCCAAAGACGGTAAGCATTTTCCTTGTAACGTTTTACGGTGAAACCTTGGCGACCTCGCCCCAAATGCAAATCAGCTAAAACGGCTAATCCATCGCGCCCTTGGCTGTAATGAGCAGAAAAAATAGCTGAATCAGTGGCCTCGCCCGTTTTGCTCCAGCGGAATTCAATGCCAATTTGATTCCCATAAACACGATGGGTAACCACATCCGTGAATCGGCCAAGCGTTACAGAGTCACCTGCTTCGGGGTCTCCGAAATTCAGGTCAAGGCTTGGATCATCTCCTTTCACTGTCTGGCGTATCAGCAATAGGCTTTGAATCAGACTCGATTTCCCCGATGAATTGGTACCAAGTAGGAGCGTTACCGGCGCCAAGCGAATAGGGCCAGTGGTTTTCCATATCTTAAAGTTATCTAGCTTCAGATGAATCAGCATGGCCCCTCCTCAATGCAATTCGCCACGTTCAAGGGCATCCCAGGCAGCAAGCACCAGCCGACGTGTCCGATACTCGCCGAATGCCTTTTCTTCGTTGTTCTTCAATACCCGGAAGGTTTCACTGGGATAGTCAGGGCCTTCGACATCGGCTGGATCAAGAATGTATCGAAGTTCGTCGCGTGTAAGGCCATAGAGACGCGCGTAATAGGCGTCCAGCTCCGCACGCAGTAGTGCTCGACGTTCTGGCTCAAAGGAAAACGGCTCACCAGAGAAACCCAAATCGTCGGCCCAAGATTTGACATCGTGAGCTACGTATGTCAGTTCCAGCACTCTTGGGACGATGAAAGAAAAGTCAGAATTTCCGTAACATTCTGGTGGTAAGACTGGTAACTGTTTGGCAATGAAAAAGTTAAGATGGTTACCTCCAACTTTATGGCGGCCAACGAAATCGAGTGTTAATGCGGAAAGGTTAGCTAGTAGCACTGCATAAATTGATGCTGAAATTGGCTTATCAAACAGCATCAAAGGCAAATTGTTACCTGCACCTACCCTTGGCAATATTGACGCAATAACCGTACGAAATACATGAGCACTAGTAACATCACGAAAACCCAGCAACCAGTTGGGACTCCGTCTGTCCATAAGTTCGTCAGCAGCTTGCCAGATATCAGGCGATTTTTTAAGCAGCTGCAATTCTGAGTCACTTAAAAGCTGGTAGTTGAGAGCATCAGTCTTTATTCTGAGATCACGCCAGTCTTTAGGGTCAAGCGGCAATGAGGCGAAATGTTCGCCGGCAAGCCTGATAAGTTTATTGCGTGATTCGTGGAAAGACTCTATCAGTAGCTCATCACCACGACCTGTTTCAACCCAATTAGCAAACGCAACTAGTAGCCCCTTACCATCCTCAGCAGCAAATGCTTGCGCCACTGCACGGGGAACGCTGGCGAGGCGAGCCAATACTTCTCGCTCTTTTACCCAATAGCGAGGACGGACAATAAAATCGGGATTCTGCTTGTCATCTAATGACACGTCTTCGGCTTCATCCTTACCATCACTAGTCGAACCATAGGTGGCCCAGTGATGATCAAACTGATGGATCATTTTGGCTTCATACAGAGGGAGGTGTTCTCTTCCATCGTAGTCTGCAAACAGATGGCTGTCATTAGACATGTGAAACATGGTGCTGAATCGGATACCCCATGGGTTATTTTCAGGGCCTTCATTACTTGAATCCCTGATTAGAATCGGTACTCGGGAGTATATCTTCTTCGTGAGTTCTGCATCCATTTTGCTACGAAAAACAGGACAAGTTCGGGTGTTAGGATTTATGAGCCGAAGGTCTGCAGAACTCAGCGTGAAACGGCGGCGCTCATCATAAATTTGGGCTGGCTGTCGAGCAAAGAATACAAATTCACCTTGCCCCGATTCAGCAGGACCTCCGATGACCAGCAGACAGAATCTAAACGAATGATGCACTGCAGGGAAAATGAATTCTTCATTCTCGAAAGCAAATAAGGCTTTCAGTTTTCCAAACTGGGTGAGATCAGCAAAATAGGCCTTCGTAGAATCATCAGTGGCAATTCCTGTTGGAACTATAAACCCGGCTCGACCGTCCCTTGACACAATCTGGCTGATTGTCTCAGCAAAAAGGGCATAGGTATTTACATCGCCCACGCCAGTAAGCGGATAACGTCCTCCATCGTCAGCTTTAAGATGGGCAAAAAGACTTGCAGCCTCGGCAGTTCGCCGTTCGATGATAAAGTCGGCGTATAGACGTTGTTCTAGCAACCCCTGCTGCTCGTTGTGCAGCAACTCCGGATACAGATGCCGTGCAAGCATCCCATCAGCGAGCCAAATAATACGCTGGGACCGCTCCGCTTTGTTCTTGGCTGCTGCGACATCCGGATTGCTGGTCGCGAAAAACTCTTCTTCCTGGAGCTTGATCCGTTCCCAAGGCGGGTTCCCGAGGACGCAATCAAACCCGCCCTTGGCAAATACCAAAGGAAACACCAGCGGCCAGTGCAGAACATGGGCCTGACGACAATACTGTCGTGCTGTCTCCAAACGTAGGACATGGCTACTGTCATGCTGCCCGCCGTAAAGTTCGATTCCTAAGGTTTCACTGAGAGGAGTTGCCTCGAGAAAGGATTTGTCGGACTTTGGGATGAGAAATGCCCCAATGAACATGTCGGAAGAATGGGCGAGGTTATTGTCCTGTGCCCGTTTGAGAAAATGTTCATATAGTGATTCCTTGGCAACAATATCTTCTGGCGTTGCGTCGGGCATCGCTTCAAGCTTGTTAAGCTGTGCAAGATTGTCTTGCCACTCCGGGGGCAAGAAGAGCTCTGGTACGTATTTTCTGGACTCTATAGATTTTCGTCCAGCACGATTTGATAGCATAAGCGTTTTGCAAACCGTCTTATCATCTCCCGAAAGCGGCTTATAGGCGGCATCGGGAATGCCATGCGCCATCTGTTTGAAGTGGGTAAGCCCCAAAAGGGCGTCACCGCAAACCAGATGGTGGTTGAGGAATGTGAGGGGACGGCCCGGCTCGAATCCCTCAAGCCAGAGGGCGGTACGAGCCAACTCCAGTGCCAAGTGATTGCGATCCACCCCGAAAATGCAGTGGGAAATCACTTCACGAAGGGCATGGCGGTAATCCGCTGCCTTTACCGCGCCGTCGGTTGACTGGAACTGGGCAAGCCGTTCCGCCAGGCGCCTGGCGGCGGCCAGCAGAAAATGGCCGCTGCCGCAGGCAGGATCTATGACGGTGATGGAAAGCAGGGCGCGGGTTGGGTTCTCCGGCTGGGCGGCAAGACGCGCTTCGATAACCGGCTCAAGTGCGGTTTTTATTAACTCCTGAACCAGACTGTCAGGAGTGTAGTAGCTACCGGAGGTTTTCCGTGCATTGCCGGCAGTAGATCCTTCCCCATGAAGGTTTACGAAGGTAAATCTCCTGATCTGCAGGTCGACATCCGGCACCAGTTCCAGGAGGCTTTCGTAGACTGAGCCGAGTTCTTCCGGCCCCATATTGCGATAATCTACCGGCGACATGACCCCATCGATACGGGACCAGCGCAGGTGTTGAATTGCGGAGAGCAGCGCCTGATTATCGAGGCCACAACTATCAAGCATCGTACATTGCGACGACGCAAACAGCCCTCCCAAGGGTGGGAGAGCCAAGCGGGACTCCCCTTTAACGAGACAGCGAAAGACTATTCGCTGAGCCTGCCAGAGATCGTCATGCGAATCGAACCCGGTCCTGCGCAGTGCCCGATCGCGAAGGCGTTTGAGAGAGTAGCCCTCTGCGTAAATTTTACGGACCGCCAGGCCACTGGGCGTGTCGTCGGGCAGATGAAGCAGGTCGCGTTCCTCAACCGTAACGAGGAAGATGAAACGATACACCAGCCGCAAGAGTTGCTCGTAGAATGCTTGCTTGTTGAAACTTCCATCCTGCAGACTCTGGCGCAGATGATCGTTCCCCTTATGACGGAGGAATCCCTCCCCCAGGGCGATAAGTGCGCTGGTTACCCCAAGGCTCAACCCTGCGCGCACCCGGGTTCCCTGGGCCTGGCCTTCTTGCCGCCATTGTTCCCAGATACAACTGTCTCCGGAAGTTCCCGGCTCTCCGGCACGACTTGCATGTATGATGCGCCAGAGAGCGGCAAAATCCGGATAGCGGACTTCGGATAGGATGGCCTCAAGATCGAATTCGAGATAACTTGGGCGGGTCAAGGTTGCCGCATCCCGGAGCAGGCGAAGCTGCTGGCCGTTACTTACCAGCGCCCAGGTGCATTCAGCGCTGGCGTTGAGGAATTCCTGAGCCAGTTGGAAGGCGCTCTTTTTTCTGCTACCGCTTCCTTCAAGGGCAAATCGGTAATCGGTATCGTCAAGGCTTAAGTCATGTGGTGCGACTATGACAGGTACACGACCGCAGGTTATGAACGTCACCGGATAACGGCGTCCATTGATCTCAATCGGTGCCGATTTCTGCAGATCGATATAGCCGAAAGCATCGCGCAGCATTTCCTGAATGAGCGCTCCGGTGGCTACCGCCGAATCAACATCCTCCCGTTCTCTTTGACCACAAAAGGATTTCCACTGCGCCTGGGCGATCTGGAAAGCGCGGCCGTATTCATCCTGGAGTTTAAGGCCTTTAGGGACATGGTAATCTGCTACTCCTTGCGATGAGTATTCACCCAGAGCCGCCTTTTCCAGCAGATCCGGGACGAACAGAGCACCTTCGAGGTGCATGGAGTCATATATCAGGTTGTCGTGGTTTTTTTTGGACATGTTCTAAATCCTTACAGCGTATCGGGTAACAACACGTAGACTCCCATGACGTCCACCGGCAGGCAGGGGCGCACGGCGTAACTACCAAGATCGCGGGCCGCCTCGCGCACTCGACGATGATCCGCCAATAGTGCTTCTGCTCGGGATGAGGCCAATGAGTCAAGCCGGTTGTTATGAACAGTCAAGAAATCTATTGCCGCTTGTATCTCCCGCTCGGTAAGCTCGGGCGTGAGATTCGCGCTAGGAGTAACGTTCAGCAAGGCAGGGATATCGTGTTCGTCCAGCCACTCGGAGTTGGCACGACCTCTTACCGCCAACGCTGCAGTCTCTTCCGCCATGAGATGTCGCGTTTCTCCACGGCGCACGTAGCTCAATTGGTGGCGCAGCCGCAAAAGATAGACACAGGTAATAACCTCGACTTCAGTCGTGACGGTTACGGCAGCTCGTGCGGCCAAAGGCCTGGCATCCGTCAGGGCGCTTTCCAGCATGGTGTCCGCCAACAGTGAGACCAAGGGATGACTGCGATGCACGAATTGAGCGCCCGTCGCAGGCGGATAATGGAAATCGACAGCGATGGGCTTATCGATGCTTTCATGCGTCAATCGTTCACGCAGTGCCGTCGGTAAGTGTTGCGGAAGCAGACGAAAAGCCTTTCGCTTGTAGCTCTCCAAGGGGGAATTCAAGCGTGAGCAGGCATTGCACACAAATCGCTCCACATCCTGCTCTCCTCCGAGAACGGTGAGTTGCTTGCGCCACTCGGGAAGCACTTCCTCCGGCTTCAATCGTCTCTGGGCAAATACGGTACGGTTAGCCCTGGCCCTCTCCAGAGCGTCATGCCACTGACTTTCGATAGGTTTTAAATCAATACCGAGGTTGCCGAAATCAAATGTCATCTGATCGGTCTTGATCCGGTTTCGCTTCAACAGCGCCGCCTTGATCAAGGCCTGATTGATGCGCTGTTCATCCTCCGGCATCGGCACCAGAACACCCAGCTCTTTGCGAATGGCATCCGCCTTCTTGAGGATGACGTTGAGGATAAAGCCGTCCACCGGATTATCCTGGCCATACAGCATCGTGCAGCGCACTTCGGGTGCCTGTTGACCAAAACGATCCACGCGCCCCTCGCGCTGTTCGTGACGAGTCGGGTTCCAGGCCAGATCATAGTGCACAACGGCCGTAAATTGATGCTGGAGATTCACCCCCTCGGAAAGGCAGTCGGTAGCTACCAACAGAGGCCGATCCGATTCGCCAAGTTCCGACACGCGAGCTTCGCGCTCCTGCGGCGTAAATTCGCCCGTGATGGCATCGACGGTGATATCCCGGAAGTGACGTTTCAGGTGATGAGCCACGTAATGGGCGGTGGCAATATAACGGCAGAAGACAACCGGCCGAAAGCCGGCCTTCAGAAGTTCGTCAACATGCTTGATAAGCGCTGCGAGTTTGGGGTCGCCCTCGCTTCCGGCAAGGGCCCGTGCATCATCAATCAAACCTTGCAACTTGGTGGCGTCTTCCAGCTGGGCAGCCGGTTCCAGGTCGTTCGTCATCAGATCGTCGGCATGACCGTCATAGAGGCGCTCCTCATCGGCCAGCGACTCCATTTCGTCCATGGTGCCGACCAGTCTGGTCGTGAGCGCTTTTTCCGCCGCAGCCGGTGAAGATGACACACATCTCAAAAGCGCCAACGTGGCATACCAGATCATTCTCGCAGCTTGACCACTGGATTGTTCGGTGCGATGTGCCAGCTCAACGCAGTAATCCTGAACCTCGTCGAAAAAACGTCCCCAGCGGCCGGTCAGGATATAGGTAACTTCTTTCGTCATACGACGCGGGAAAATATTGTTGTCCTGCCATTCTTCAATGTCCTTGCGCCGTCGTTGCACAAAATAGCGGGCAAGATCCTCGCGAAGATCTTTTCTTAAACCGGCTCCAGCTCCCTGCAATGAGGAAAACTCCGGCTTCAAAAGAGACAGCAGATTGTGAAAGGCCGTATCATCGCCTGAGTGAGGGGTTGCCGTGAGCATAACCAGGTGACGCGACTCATCGACAGCAAGTCGCTGCAGCAGTTCAAAGCGTAGCTGCTTTCCCTGCCCCCCGGTTGCGCAGGTATGGGCCTCATCGACGACGATGCACTCAGGTGCTATGCCAAGAAAGTGCTCCCGATGGCGCTCACTCTTGATGTAATCGAGACTCACCACCACGAAGGGATGATAGTCAAAAAGGGATACCCCATGGGGAATCTCGCGTTCCAACCTGTTCACGCTGGAAGCGGTCAAAGCTACGGCCTTGAGGTGAAAGTGTGTCTGGAGTTCCTTTTGCCATTGTTCTACCAGGTGAGGCGGGCACAAAACGGCAACGCGCGATATCTCACCACGGTCGAGCAACTCTCGGACGATTAGTCCGGCTTCAATGGTCTTGCCGACACCGACGTCGTCGGCGATCAGCAGGCGAACCGTCGGCTGCCGTAGGGCCATGAGGAGGGGGACCAGCTGATAGGCGCGGGGCTCGACGGCGATATTGCCGAAGGATCGGAAGGGGCCGGCTCCGGCACGTAATTTGAGTTGGAGGGCATCGCGAAGGAGCACTGCGGCATCGTGGGTTCCGGCGTTACGCGGATTCGGCCACTCGAAGGTAGCGGGCTTGGGCGGGATAGGTTCAAGCGCTGAAACAAGTGTAACAACGTCGTCTTCGGAGCCTCCCAGCGGACGCAAGCGCAATATATCCTTATCCGACAGGGGAAGTACAACCCATTCACGACCGCGAGCATTGATCAGGGTGCCGGGTGCAAAATCGATAAAAGCTTCACTCATAAGGGGTTATTCTCTCCCGCCAAAAATTTCCTGATAATGTGAAAAGAGCGCCGACCATTCGGATCGATCAGCTGGAAAGACCAGGACACGATAGCTTCGGTCTTCCGCATAGGCCCGCAAACTTTCATCCGGGGTGGAAAGGAAAATGAGGGTTCGCGCCGTTTTGTATTGTGCGTCGGCTAGGCCCTTACCATTATTAAGAAATACCTTAAGAGCATCCGGGCGTCGCAACTCGCGTTTATCCAGCTCATGGAGCCAACTGCTCAGGTCGTCGTCCGACTCTATGGCGTCGACAGGCTCGTTGGGCGAATCCAGGCACACACTGGCATTTGCCAAAGCAATCAGCATTTTCAACACATCAGGATCTTGACGGCTGATATTATCGTGGTCCGGCTGATTGTAATACGATAGCAAGCATTGATAACAGCCGGCTTCACATATTCTCTCGCCGTCGGGTCGACGCTGTTCAAGTTTCGGAAGCTGGTCATAGCTCCAGGTTCCCTCCGGGGCTTGAAAATGCATCAGTTTCAAGGTGTTTTTTGCCACCTCTGCAAGCTGGTCCGGTTCAGTCGCCAAGCGAGTCAAGACACCTGCGCCACCCTCGGCCGCCTCATAAAAGAGCAGCGCACGTCGATTATCACCGGTTGGAAGCGGCTCGGCAACCAATTCGGCTTCCTCGATTTGGAAGGTCTGCTCAATGCCACGTTTGAGTGAGGCTTGCAAGGTGGCCATCGCCGCTTCGCTCAGTGCCTGTTTAGGTGTCAGAATGAGAATATTGCGGTGATCTTCCACAAACGGAACAATACGTTGAGGTGTGACCTTATCGAGCAAAGCCTCTTCTCCATTTTCACCATTCTTTTCTTCTTCCGGGTTTTCCTTTTTGCTCCAGACGCCTGAAATCGGATTTATATAGAAGCCCAGTTGTTTTTTATCCTTGCGCCGCCGCCAACCGCGGTTGATGCGCCAGATACGGGCGGCGGCCGCATAGGTTATCGTCGCAAGTTCTTCCTTATCAAGAAGCACCTTGGCGTCGGTCTTCTGAATCAGACCGTCCGGACCGGGTAAAAACCGGTACGTGGTCTGCAATTCGAAGCCTTGGCGCTGTCGCTCCTCATCATTGATGGTAATGCGCTCAACCGGAACGGTCTCCACCGTCTCGATTCGATACAGTTCATTTACCCGATCAATTTCGGTCAGGGGATTCCTGCAGTTTTCGCATACATTAGCCGTCGGTTCGGGACTGTTTTGTTCACCCATGTGCCCATACCCGCAGCAGGAACAAACCCGCGACGAGACAGTGGAAAGTTTGCTGCCGGCTGAAACATGTTCACCCGCGCCAATATTGAGCTTTGCCCGCACGACTCGATAGGTGCGACCTTCGTGATAAATGAGACTACGTGGCCCGAACTCCGACAGGGCCAGGAACCTGGGGCGACTCACCATACTACCTTCGTCATCCCGACCGTTAGTACTGCCGCCTTGTCCCGGTATCCAGGCCATGAGCGGCAAACGCGGGAAGTTGTATCCCGGCAAGAACCCCTGGCTCGCCAGGAAACGATAGGTATAGAAATCGGAGTTTTGTGTATTGTTGTTTTTGAGCAGAGTGAAATACTGCCTCGCAGCATCGCCATATCTGCGACGCGCATTTTCTCGCTCACTATGGCCGGCGGCATGGCTTTTTACCACGGCGTCAGCCATATCCATCTGTTTGCGCGTGGCGTCGAACAGATTGCGCCATCGATCAAGAGACTTATCGAAGGCAACTGGCGCACGATTAATCACCTGGTCGACGTACTGGTCGTCAAACCAGGGCGCTGTTTCCTGGCTTAGCTCGCCCGCGACTTCATTCATGACTCGGTGCGCCAGAACGCGAGCGCGCTCCGATACAGCCGGGTCGGAAAAGCGCGCCAGCAACTCCTGTTTGATGGGCTTATCTTCCTGTTCCAGGTCGAGTAACGGGGCAATACTTGTGTCGAGTTGATGTTCGACATTGGCAAGCCAGACAGCCTGAAGGTGGCTCTCGATCAGATCCCGATTGGTCAGGTCCAAAGTGGGAGGTTTGACAACTCCGTGCACCATTTCATTCGCATTGTGAAAGAACCACTGATCATGAGGGCTCAGTGCGGCGCAGTAGGTTAGTACGAAGGCGGGCTGCCCGGATCGGCCGGCACGTCCGCTTCGTTGAGCATAATTAGCCGGCGTTGGCGGGACATTCCTCAGATAGACGGAGTTGAGCGCCGAAATATCGACGCCAAGTTCCATCGTCGGCGAGCAAAACAGAACGGGAAGGCGGATAAGAGGAGCTTCATGACCCGGGTCTGACGACCATTCTTCTCTGTCCTTTTTGGTGAAACGGAATCGCGATTCTAGGACCATGCGCTTACCTGCTTCCACCTGGGCGGTATGCTCATGGGCTTCGAACTCGAACAGCGGGTGCGAAGGTAGAGTCAACACATCCGCGACGGTGAGATACAGTTGGCGAAAGAACACATTGACCCGATCTACTGCATCCGAGGATACATCTGAGGTCAAACACCACTGCATAGCCGACGATTTCAAACGCCAGCCAACGACGTTCTTGTCGATACTCTGTTTCTGAACATATCCGTAATTGCCGGCAGCCTCCAGCATACGTCCGAGGATCTCGGTAAGTTCCTGATCCTTCCACCCGAGCACCTGAGCTGCGAAATCGGTCGTGCGCCAGAACGGAGCAGTCTTAAGGAGACGAATCAGACGCGATCTAGGACCTCCGCCAACAAGGTCTTCGCGAGGTTTACCCCGGTATTCCGGCCGCTTGCCGAGAATCAGAAACTTTGAAGTTGCAAAGTGCTCATCTCGAGAAAAAGACCAGCGCTCGTTCAGGTAGCTGTAAGCATTGGTCTTGGCTTTGTCCTGTTCCAGGGAATCGAGATACCTCGATTCAAGGCAGAGATTGCGATGCAACTCGTCGAAGACAAACCGTGCAAAATCCTCGCGTCCCTTGTTGGTAAGCCTTTCAAGGATGGAATTGCCGGCAAACAGCGCCTGATCAGCGCAGAATTCTTCCAGCCCGAGATAGTCGATACGGAGCAGTTTGAGCTGATCAAGATTGGGATTGTTGTATCGCCATCCTTTCCGCAGATCGCGCAGCAAGCGGTACCCCAATATGAAGCGCAAGGTACGTTGCGCCTCCTGGCGTGCGAGCCCCACGAGCTTGGGGCTTTTCAGATATTCGCAGAGAGTCCCTTCATCGTTTCGATCAAACCCCAGCGACTTGAATACCGCATCCGCGAGGTTTTCCTCCGTCAACATGCCGTCGTTTTGCCGTAACGCGCCGATGAGCCCGGCGCGCAGAGTCAGCAAGAAGATAAAGTCATTGAAGTGACCGGCCTGGAGTGCGGCATCTTGCCGGTTATCGGTGAAGCCCAGGAGTTTGCGAGGATCGGGCAAATTATCAGGCCAATCCGTGATTTTGAACAACTGTCGCAACATGGTGAGGGCCAATATCGTTGTCGCCGAGGAGCGTCCTTCACCGGAAAGACTGGAAAGCCTATTGAGATCCTTGCCATGTGCCTCATGAAGGTTTCCGCAGTTCAGGCAAAAGCGGAACTTTCCGGGAATGAACCAGTAGAATTTACCTTGACCTTCATAACCCTGGACGTCGACTATCACCTCAAGCGGCACGGCATGCCGGTAACCCCGTTTGACTTTAGGGTCAGCACCGGAAAGATCGAGCCAGCTATCAGGAAGATCCTCAAGATTCCCATGATATTGCTGTTCGCTGCTACGCGGAGCTAAAAAGCCGAACCGGACGTCATCATCTTCACAGGCAATATCTTCAATATCGCGGGAAACGAACCGGCAAGACGCACCTTTTTCCTCCCAAATCGGGTGATACTCCTGCCCGCATTCACGACAGAAATGAGTGGCATAAAGAAGCACATTCTCGTCCTGCCGGCCGGGCGCGAAGCGCTGAGCATCCAGGGTAATGTATCTCTGCCCTTCTGCTTCGAGCGTTGCATGCACCTTTCCTGGGCCACTAATAAACTGATGCAGTTTAAATGCAAAGGGAGGACGCCCAAGTGGGGTCTTAAGAGTGTGAGCCGATATAAGGAATGCCTGTAACGCGTTACGAGCTTCTTCCGAATCCACCCCGGCATCTTCGGACAAACGGCTGGATGCCACAGAAAGAGTAATTGGCTTGGCCCGTTTCGGCTTGGCGAGCTCGTTCATGTCTATGCCAAGCGTAAGCTCCACCCACACGGCTAAAGGGTCGCGCTGGAATTCACCATAGTCGACCCAGGTAAACGGGGTGTTTCTTATGCGCTCTTTAAGGCGAACAGCAACCGCTGCCAGGTCCAGAGTGTTGTCAGTAACCCGTTCTAGTGTTTCACCGATAACCTCGTGAGCAGTGATCGAGGTGCCAAAGAGCTTACTCGCCACCATTGCAACAGTCTCTTGTTGATCCTTAGTCGTCCCGGTGCTCGACATGGTTGCCGATGTACCGATGCAAATAAGGTTGTTTGCTTCGAGTCTCTGACGCAGTCGTCGTACCAGCATCGCGACATCTGCCCCCTGGCGACCACGGTACGTGTGTAACTCGTCTAAGACCAGGAATTCAAGGCCATGGCAGTGCTCAACCACCTGACGGTCTTTTTCCTCATAACGGGTGAGAATCAGCTCAAGCATCATGAAGTTAGTCAGAAGAATATCTGGAGGATTACTGGCTATGTCTTTACGGCTTTTATCGCTTTCCTGGCCGGTATAGCGGGCTACGGTGAACGGTTGCCGGTCTGGATCATAGCCATGTAAAAATTTACTCAACTCTTCGAGTTGGCTGTTGGCAAGTGCATTCATCGGATAGATGACTATAGCCCGGGTACGAGGCGTCGGATCAAGTTCTTTAGCCTTCAGAATACGGTCAATAATCGGGATAAAGAAGGCGAGAGATTTCCCTGAGCCTGTACCGGTCGTGACCACGAAACTCTTCCCTTCACGCGCTTTGGCAATGGCTTCAAGCTGGTGAGTGAACAGGTGTAGCTGATTTGCCATGCCGTCAGGCTTGCCTTCAAGAAAGACCTCAGCGCAGGCATTATGCAAGAGCCCTTGCCGAGCAAGTTCTTGAACAGATTCCTTACGCTGGTAATTGGGGTTAATCTGGATTAGTGGTTCAGGCCAGTAACGTCCATCGTTGTACTGGCGCTCAACCTCTTCAAGGATATCCTGAGCAGCAATACGCGTGAAGCTACGCGAAAATGAGCTATATTCCTCTATTAACTTGTCTCGAAAATCGAATACATTTTCCATATTGATCCCGCAACTTAAATGGCTTTAAAGCCCACAGCTTAATTTGCTCTTATCTCAGTAACACGAATGCTTGGAAATACCCTTTTCAATAGCTTCATCCTAATACCACATTAAACACGTCATATAAAGCTCATTCTCAGCACACGCCTTGAAAGACCAGCGTAAAGCAGGAGTGGCTCGTTTTAGGCAAACGCCAGTGTAATGGAGCGCCTGGGGGTGGGCAGTTTAGCGGTGTGGATGGTCGGAGGGGAGCTGCAGACGCCGGAAATCAGGTCAGGGGACGGTGATCAGGTCGAGAAGTAGGGGTCATTCAGCTCTATTATCGCTGTTTTCAGCATAGTATGTTTGCTTTTTGCGTACATACTATGTCCCGGTCCCTTTCGCGGTCCGGTGTTATACCCAGCAGGTTGCATTCGTCCTTAGGCACAGTCAGGGCACAGGCTTGAGCGCTTCAATCAATGAATGGATTCTTGTAGGGCGAGTTTGAAGAGGATGGCGGGGAGAAAGAGGGGAATAACAGCCTAAGATCACAAATAAAAAGGCCAGGCTTTTTCGAGCCTGGCCGTTGTGTCTATTTGGAGCGGGAAACGGGGTTCGAACCCGCGACTTCAACCTTGGCAAGGTTGCACTCTACCACTGAGTTATTCCCGCTCAACGAGATCCTGTTTATAACAAAAGCCGCCCCGGCAGTCAACCTCTTTTTTTAATGACAGAGGAAATTATCTCCCTCCTTCTGAGGCAAAATATCGTATCATATCGCGCACTATAGGCTATACTGCTCCACCATGAGAAAAGACGACAAGATCCGAGGACTGATCGCCTGCGAGGCGGCCCGACTCATGTACGAGGACGGGGTGCGGGAGTACCGCGACGCCAAGAGAAAGGCGGCCAAACGTTTCGGCCCGGAGAAGGCGCTATCGCTCGGATCGCACCTCCCCACCAACGCGGAGATCCATGACGAACTGGCCAAGCTGATAGCGACGATTGAGGAGGACGTTCTGCCGGAAAGGCTGCTGCGGCTGAGACTTAGCGCCCTCTCGTGGCTGGACCTTCTCGCCGATTTTTCTCCGTACCTGGTCGGCTCCGTCCTTTCGGGCGCGGTGACGGACAGAAGCGACATCGACATACACGTATTCTCGGATTCCGTGGAGGAGGTCGAGCAGTTACTTTCCGAACGGGGGATCTCGTTCGAGACGGAGACCGTGCCGATCAGGAAGGGGGGCGTGATCAAGGATTACACCCACATCTACCTTGAGGATGACGGCGTGGTGATCGAGTGCTCCGTCTACCCGCGCGAGGAAAGGCGCAACCGCACCATAAGCAGCATCACCGGGAAGGCAATGGAGCGGGCCGGCGCCGCGCAGCTCAGAAGGATCATAGAGAAAAGCATCGAGGAACGTGACACGACAGAATAGTTAAGCCCCCTGCCACCTCCCGCCAAGGGAGACATTCAGGGGTAAATCCAGGAGGATGAAAATGGAAAACCGCAAGGCGGAACTGATCGAGACTCTGCTGCCAAAGGACACCAACTCTTACGGCAACATCTTCGGCGGCGTCATCATGAGCATAATGGACAAGACTGCGGGGGTGGTTTGCTGGCGCTATTCGAAAAAGCGCGTGGTCACCGGTTGCGCTCAACGCATCTCGTTCCACACACCGATCAACGTGGGAGAGGTGATATATTCCCGGGCGACCATCATTCACGTGGGACGCTCATCGATGGAAGTCGAGGTCGAGATCGAGGCGGAAAACGTCATGGACGGCAACAAACGCCGGGCCGCCAGCGGCCTTTTCACCATGGTGGCGATGGACGAGAACTGGAAGCCTACGCCGGTGCCGGCCTGGCAGCCGGTGACGGAAGCCGAGATCGAGAAATGGCGCGAGGTTGAGAAGAGGAGAAAGGGGTGATCCGTCTTGCCCTGTTACTGCCTGCACTCCTGCTTATTGCCGGGTGCGAGTCGCTGAACGAGGCATTCGTGCGGCAGATGTACACCGACCACGGGATCAGCCGGCGCATCGAGGAGCAGATCAGGGAAGGGCTGGAAAAAAGGAAGCGCCTGCCGGCCACGAACATCCCGGCCAGCCCTGCGCCCTCTTTCTTCGACCAGGGGTAGACGTCACCACGAGCTTCAGTCGGGGAAGGGGGCGGAAGCGCGGGGGACAGCGTCGGGGTTGAAATTTGCCACTCCCCAGAAGAGGACCTCTGCCGAGGGAGCACCTGCCAGGGCGGACGGTGGGAGCTGCCCCAGAAACCGCAGCGCGGACAGGAGCAGCGCTCCCCCTTCCCTTGCCAGGTCGCGGCCGGCGGCGAGCGAGACCGCGTTGTCGCGCTTGCTGAGCTTGGCGCCGTTCGGGTCGGTCACCAGCGGCAGATGAAAGTAGTCGGGGGTCGGATACCGGAAAACGCGCTGCAGATAGATCTGCCGCGGAGTGGAAGAGATGAGATCGGCCCCGCGCACCACCTGGTTTATGCCGGAGGCGGCATCGTCCACAACTACCGCCAGATGGTAGGCGTAGGGGCCGTCGGCGCGATGTATCACGAAATCCCCGCAGGAGGCCGTGAGGTGCTGGCTGTAGCGCCCCATGATCCCGTCCATGTAAGAGACCACCTCGTCGTACACCTTCACCCTTAACGCCCTCTCGACTTTCTCGGGTGCAAGGCCGTCACGGCAGACCCCGGGGTAGACAAGACCCTCTTCGTGCGGGGCGGAGGCGATCTGGGCGATCTCGCTCCTGGTGCAACCACAGGCGTATGCCAGCCTGCTTCGAACCAGATGTTCCGCCGCTTCCTGGTAGTAGCGGGTGCGGTGGCTCTGGTAGACGACCTCGCCGTCCCACTCGAATCCCAGCATCTCCAGGGTCGCCAGCATGTCGTCGGCGATCCCCGGCACCACACGCGGCAGGTCCAGGTCCTCCATGCGCAGGTACCACAGCCCCCCTCCCCTTTTTGCCATGAGATAGCTGCCGAGAGCTGCGACCAACGAGCCGAGATGCAGCGGACCGGTGGGGGACGGGGCGAACCTGCCGATGACCTGAGGGTTGTCTGTAACGGTAGATGGCAAGAGGGGTACCTTTGAAAACCTCTAAAACAGTGAAGTCTCCCCCCTTTGGCAAAGGGGGGACTTTCTGATCATCTGTCAGCGGAAGATTTCGCTAACCGGGTTAGAGAAATGAGCAGCAGTAGTCGGAGACGGCGGTGACCTTCAGCTGGAAGCTGGAGTTCTCAGGTACCTCGAACGACTCCCCGCCCTTGACGGTAATCCACTCGGAGGATCCCGGCAAAAGGACGGTCATCTCGCCTGACAGGATCTCCATCAGCTCTGCCGCCCCGGTGTTGAAGGCATACTCGCCCGGCATCATGATGCCGAGGGTCTTGCGGGAACCGTCGGGAAAGACGATGGTGCGGCTGGTGACTCCGCCTTCGAAATAGATGTTGGCGTTTTTCACTACGGTTACGTTCTTGAACTCGGACACTTCTTACCCCCTGGATTAAAAATGAGCAGCTTTCGCTGCTCGTCGATTCTCGTTTACCCCTTCAGCCGGAAGGAGATCCCCCTCCCAACCTCCGAAGAGTTCCACTCTCTACCCCTGCCACTCCCCGCGTTCCCACCGCTCCAGCGCGGTCTGCGCCCTGAAACCGAGCAGACCGGGCAACGCGGCTATACGGGTCAGTGCGGCCTTGCAGCGCTGCGGTTCCTCGCGCATGGCGTACACGGCGGCCATGCCGGCTACATTCGGATCATCGTGATCGAGGAGGGCGAGAAATTGTCCCATCCCCCCCTCGCGTTGCAGGGCGGTGTAGAAGCGGGTCAGCGACTCCACCTCTATCGCGGCCCGTTCTTCGTGCATCGCTTCCATCGCCTCGGCGTGCCGTAGCGCCGCTCTTACGAACCATTCGACCAGCTTTTTCACCCTGTCTTGTTGCTGCAAAACCGCCTCCCGCCTCCGGGCCCAAAACGCCAGGCCCGACTATGCAAGGTAACAGTTTTACTCAATGCTTTCAAGCACAAAGACCGGATCGTCCTGTGCGTACCGCCGCCGGCTGAGACAGATCCGAAGCAGTTATTGCAGTTGAGGAGAGAGGCTCCCGCTACCCAGGGTGACTCCCCCTGCGCCGAAAAGCTGCACCTCTGAGACCTGGAAATCTGAAGCGCTGACTGGACCCGTGCCTGCGGCGGTCACATAACGGACCGTTACCAATCCGCCTGAGGTGAACCCGGCTGTCGTCTCGGAGACTGCCACTGTTACGCTGAGGACCCTCGTGGTGGAGACGTAGTCAGCGCTGACAAATTCCCCCATACCGGTTGGATTGTTAGCGCTTAGAACCACTACCCCGTCAGCCGTCTGTCCGTAGGTATCTGTTTTTACAGAGATACCCGATGGCAGCTTCAACTTGAAGTTGAATCCGTAGACAGTGGAAGGTGCGCCGGACAGGTTCACCTTGATGCTGGGAACGGTGGTAGCTACGAAATTCTGAGCAGCCGGGTTGGCGCCGGCTACGGTAAACGATTTGCTGACCGGGGAGAATACCGCGCCCCCCAAGTAAGGCGTGATCGTGTAGCTGCCGTTGAGAATGCCGGACATGCTGTAGTTCCCGGCGGAGTCGGTATAGGCGTAGCGGCTGTTGCCCGTCGACAGTAGTACGCCCGATACCGGCTGATCCGACGCGTCCAGGACTTTCCCCGAGACGGTGTAGGAGGCGGAGTAGGGAGTTTTGGTCAAGACGGCCACGTCACCGTTACGCTCGAAGATAATCTGGCTGCTGTCGTAACTGAGCGGCAGGGCGAAGCCCTGTGCGGAGTCACCGTCTGGCTGCATCTGCAGTATGTTGTGCTGGCGCAGGGCCCACTTCCCCGTGGAGGGGCTGTATCCGGCCACCACCAGGCACTGTCCGTCCGTACTGTAGGTCCCGTCGGATTTGAACGTCATGCCGCTACTGGTTATCGCTCCCGACTGCGGGTAGTTCGTGCAGTACCAGGTTGCAGGCAGGACTGCAGACACATCAGTCGGCAGGTTCATGCCGAGGAACGAGTTGATCGTTTTCTGCACCTCGGCGATGGTGACCGTTCCATCCCCATCTATGTCGCCCGGCAGTCCGGAACCTATCGTTGCACAGACGCCTTTCCCGGCGGTCGCGCCAAGAAGCAACAGAACGAAAGCGCCCAGCAAGAAAGACCTGCAAACGTTCCGGCCAATGATAAGTCGACGAAACGTTGTGCCAACACCTTCACTGATAGAGCCAAGCATAGGGACTCCTCCTTGCATAGTGCGAACCTCAGTACTCAAAGGCTATTATACAGAGAGTGAGGCAATACTCACAGCTGTCATAGGAAATGAGATAACACGGCTTCGTAAACAATGGTAGATTATTTTTTATTGTTCCTACGCTCCAGCGTGGGAACAAATCGCAGGACGCTCCCGCGTCCGGTTCGTATCTAGGTTCTACGAGGTAGCAGCCTTAGCTGATGCTGGAGCGTCAGGGCTTTGCATTCCCACGCTGGAGCGTGGGAACGATGGAATATAGATACAGAAAAAGGCGGGGTTGCCCCCGCCTTTCGTGCTGCTTTTGCTGCGTGTCTGATTAAATGTCGAAGTACAGAGCGAACTCGAGCGGTACCGGACGCATACGGACCGGGTTGACTTCGGCTTCGGTTTTGTACTCGATCCACTTCTCGATGACGTCCGGGGTGAAGACGTCGCCTTTGAGCAGGAAGTCGTGGTCTTCCTGCAGCGCCTTGAGAGCTTCCTCGAGGGTGCCCGGTGCGGACGGGATGGTGGAGAGCTCTTCCGGGGACAGACCGTAGATGTCCTTGTCCAGCGGCTGGCCCGGATCGATCTTGTTCTCGACGCCGTCAAGGCCTGCCATCAGCATCGCTGCGAAAGCGAGGTAGCCGTTGCAGGACGGGTCCGGCGTGCGGTATTCGATCCTCTTCGCCTTCGGGTTGGAGGAGAACATCGGGATACGGAGCGAAGCGGAACGGTTACGGCTGGAGTAAGCCATGTTCACCGGAGCCTCGAAGCCCGGAACCAGACGCTTGTAGGAGTTGGTGGTCGGGTTGGTGAAGGCGCAGAGCGAACGGGCGTGCTTGATGATGCCGCCGATGTAGTACAGAGCCATCTGGGAAAGCCCGCCGTATTTGTCGCCGGCGAAGAGGTTGGTGCCGTCTTTCCAGAGGGACATGTGGCAATGCATACCGGAACCGTTGTCGCCGTAGAGCGGCTTAGGCATGAAGGTTGCGGTCTTGCCGTTGCGGTTGGCGACGTTTTTGATGACGTATTTGAACCACTGGAGCTGGTCAGCCATGTCGACCAGCGAGGAGAAACGCATGTCGATCTCGGCCTGGCCGCCGGTGGCGACTTCGTGGTGCTGGCACTCGACGCGGATGCCGACTTTCTGGAGTTCCATCACCATCTCGTTGCGGAGATCGTTCTGGGAGTCGGTCGGGGCAACCGGGAAGTAACCTTCCTTGTGGCGCGGCTTGTAGCCGAGGTTCGGGAACTCTTCGCGGCCGGTGTTCCATGCGCCTTCGACGGAGTCGACGGAGTAGAAGGAGGAGTTGGCGGTGGAGTCGTAACGGACGTCGTCGAAGATGAAGAATTCTGCTTCCGGTCCGAAGTAAGCGGTGTCGGCAAGGCCGGTCGACTTCAGGTAGTTCTCAGCCTTCTTCGCGATGTTACGCGGGTCGCGGGTGTAGTCTTCCTTGGTAATCGGGTCGAAGATGTCGCAGATGAGCGAAAGGGTCGGGATCGCGGTGAAAGGGTCCATTTTCGCGGTCTTCGGGTCCGGGATGATGATCATGTCGGAAGCGTGGATCGGCTGCCAGCCGCGGATGGAGGAGCCGTCGAAGCCCTGCCCTTCCTCGAAGGTGTCCTCGCCGAACTCGCTCATCGGCACAGTGAAGTGCTGCCAGATACCGACGAAATCCATGAATTTGAAATCGACCATCAGCACGCCGTTTTCTTTGGCAAACTCCACTACTTGTTTTGGTGTCATCTACAGTCTCCTTTCAAATTAAGTAAAGAATCGGTCCGGATTAAAGGGCGTCTTCGCCCCGCTCGCCGGTCCTGATCCGAACAACTTCTTCCACGGGGGTTACGAAAATCTTGCCGTCGCCGATGCGACCGGTCTTCGCTGCCTGCTCAATGGCGTCGACTACCTTGCCGACCACATCGTCAGACACGATGATTTCCATCTTGATCTTGGGGATGAAGTCGACCACGTACTCGGCGCCGCGGTAGAGTTCTGTGTGCCCCTTCTGGCGCCCGAACCCCTTCACCTCGCCGATGGTGATCCCTTGGATACCGATCTCATTGAGTGCTTCTTTGACTTCATCAAGCTTGAAAGGTTTTATGATTGCTTCGACTTTTTTCAAGGCAGGTATCCTCCGCTTGTTGTTCAGTGCGCCGCAAATTATAAATAGCTTGCCTTAAAATTGCAAGATTTAATAAATCGCGGACTGATGGTTGGTGACTCCGTTTTAATGCAAGACTTCCGCCAATCGGCAGGGGGGTCATGAGCTGCACTACATTCCGGTACAGTCCTGGGCTGATCGCGCCTTGACTGTGGCGAAGCTAAAATAGGAGCCCCCGTCAGGAGGCTCCTATCTTCAGGCAAGTAAAGATTCAGGGATTACAGAATAAAAAGCATTTCCCTATAGGTCGGCAGCGGCCAGTATTTGGCAGCTATGATTTTTTCCAGCACATCACCAGTGGCACGCAGTTCCAGCATTTTGGCAAATACGCTTTCCCTGAATGCAGCGGCCTGCTTATCGGCATCGGCAATGTTCAGCGCGTTTTCAAGCGCTTTCTCCAGCGCTTTGGCATTGCTGCTCATCGAGGCCAGTTTGCCGCAGAGTTCTTCCAACAATTCCTTCTGGGTCGAGACGTCCAGCTTGCCGGATACGGCGGTAACCGCATTGATGGATGCAGCCACCGTTGTCGCATATTCCATGGCGGTAGGGATTATGCTGTGGTTGGCCATGTCGATCATGGTCAGGGCTTCGATGTTCAGGGTCTTGACGTACTGCTCGACCATGATTTCGTAACGTGCGTGAACTTCTTTTTCGGTAAAGACCTTGTGAGCGGCAAACAGCTCGACGGCTTCCTTGGATATCAGCTCCTTAAGTGCCTCAGGAGTGTTGGGAATATTCGGCAGGCCGCGTTCCTTGGCTTCCTGAACCCACTCGTCGGAGTAGTTGTTGCCGTTAAACACCACGCGTTGGTGTTTTTTGGCGGTTTCCTGAAGCAGTGTCTCAAGGTCGGCGTCGAAGTTGTTCGATTTCTCCAGCACGTCGGCAAAACCCTTCAGAGCCTCGGCAATGATGGTATTGATGATAATGTTGGGGCCCGATATGGAGAAGGACGAACCGAGCATCCTGAATTCGAACTTGTTACCGGTAAAGGCGAACGGTGAGGTCCTGTTTCTGTCGGTGGCATCCTTGGGCAGTGCGGGAAGGGTAGTTACGCCGATCTTCATGTCAGCGTTTTTAGAGGACGATTTTGCTGCGCCGGCAACGATCTGGTCGATGATATCGGCAAGTTGCTCGCCGAGGAAGATCGAAATGATTGCCGGAGGCGCTTCGTTGGCGCCCAGTCGATGGTCATTGCCGGCGTTGGCGCAGGAGCAGCGCAGGAGCCCGGCATAGGTATCCACAGCTTTGATGGTTGCCATGAGGAAGGTCAGGAACTGGGCATTTTCATGGGGGGTGTGACCCGGCTCAAGCAGGTTCTGTCCGTCGTTCGAGCTCATGGACCAGTTGTTGTGCTTGCCGGAACCATTGACGCCGGCAAACGGTTTTTCGTGCAGCAGGCAGACCATGTCATGCCTGTTGGCGACCCGCTTGAGAACATCCATGACCATCTGATTGTGGTCGGTGGCAATGTTGGTGTTTTCGAAAATCGGGGCGAGTTCAAACTGTCCGGGTGCCACTTCGTTGTGCTGGGTTTTAGCGGTAACGCCCAGTTTCCACAGCTCTTCATTTACTTCCTTCATGTACGACAGCACTCTTTCCTTGATAGTGCCGAAGTAGTGGTCTTCCAGTTCCTGCCCCTTTGAGGACATGGCGCCGAAAAGCGTTCTCCCGGCCATCATCAGGTCCGGTCTTTTCAGGTAGAAAGACTTGTCCACCAGGAAGTATTCCTGCTCAGCGCCGACGGTCGAGGTAACCCTGCTGACACCGGTATTTCCGAACAGTCTAAGAACACGCACTGCCTGTGTGGAAAGCGCCTCCATGGAACGGAGCAGAGGGGTCTTCTTGTCCAGGGCCTCGCCGGTGTACGAGCAGAAGGCGGTAGGGATGCAGAGAGTGATGACGTCAGCCTCTTCTCTCAGGAAGGCAGGCGAGGTGCAGTCCCAGGCGGTATAACCCCTGGCTTCAAAGGTTGCTCTCAAGCCACCGCTGGGGAAAGAGGAGGCATCCGGCTCACCCTTGACCAGCTCTTTTCCGGAGAACTCCAGCAGTGCCCCGTTCTCTGTCGGTGAAAGGAAAGAGTCATGTTTTTCCGCGGTGATACCGGTCATCGGCTGGAACCAATGGGTAAAATGCGTAGCGCCTCTTTCAACGGCCCACTCTTTCATTGCCGTTGCGACAACATCTGCGATGGAGGGGTCCAGCGGCAGACCTTCGTCTATGGTTTTCTTGAGGTTCTTGAAAACACCTTTCGGCAGCCTATCTCTCATAACGGACTGGTTAAACACGTTTTGCCCAAACATCTCCACGGTACAGCCTCCTTTTTAGACAGCGGTGTGTAAAAAATAAGCACAGTGCTTATTGACGTAATCGAAGTTCCAAGGATTTACAGAACCATTGCGTTAAAGTCCCGAATGTGAAGCAAGAGAAATGCCCAGTCAAACACCCACCTGATTAATCTTTCCACACCGAGAATAGCCCCCCTGCGAACGGGCCAAACCTTGTCGCCACTTGCCAAGCGCTGGCTATCATACTATAGTACGGGCTGCTGCAAGCGCGGGGCCAGGCGGCACCGGAGTTTGGGTGAAGGGGTAACGGTGAAGAAACAGGCAATCGCACTACGGTGGAACGGAACATCACGGCTGGCGCGTACACTGCTGCCTGCAGCGGTGCTTTGCGCGCTCTCCGTCTCGCCGGCGCAGGCCGACTTTTTCCGCTATACAGGGGAGGACGGGGTGGAAACCTTCACCAACACCCCGACCAGCGGGGGCGCGGTCAGGATTCTGCGCGAGGGAAAAAACCCGAAGAGGGCGGCGAAAAGCGAGCCGAAGACGGCTGCGAAAAGCGAACCTGCGGCCGCCCTTAGGGAGGCTTCGGACCTTTTGACGCAGAATCCCGTGCTGCCGGTGAACGGCATCATCACCTCAAAAGTCGGGCTGCGCCACGACCCGATCGACGGGAGCATGAGGCATCACAACGGGGTCGACATCGCGGTGCCGACGGGGACCAAGGTGAAGGCCATCGCCGCCGGCAGGGTGGTGGAGAGCGCCGCGCGCGGCGGCTATGGCAACCTCGTGACCATCGAGCACGCCGGCGGGATGTTGTCGTTTTACGGGCACAATTCCCAACTGGAGGTTAAAGTCGGCGACCAGGTGGAGGCGGGGCAGGTCGTCGCCCTTTCCGGGTCCACCGGAAGGTCCACCGGGCCGCACCTGCATTTCGAACTCTGGAAGAACGGGACCAATGTGACCCAGTCGTACCTCGACAACGGCGCGGGGATCCCCGAGGTCGCCGACAGCATCAGGAGCTACCTGCACAAGGACGGCTCGATCGTGTTCACGAACCTCAATTGACAATTGACAACTAACTTCCTTCCCCACTTTCCAGCCACTTTCCAGCTATCACTCCCTAGCTAACACATCCAGCTAGCAGTTCCCGTAGAAAGATTCGAGGTGAAAGGCAAACTGCTTTCACTTTTCGTTGTCAATTGTCAATTGTCAATTGTCCATTGTCAATTGCCTTTCATCCTCCATTGTCAATTGCCTTACGTCCTCTTCTTAACATGCCTGGTGGCCGGCGCGTTCCAGGGGTCCTCGGGCCAGGGGTGCCTCGGGTAACGCCCCCTCAGCTCCTTGCTCACCTCGCGATAGGCGCCGTTCCAGAAACTGCGCAGGTCGGCCGTGACCTGGATGGGACGCCTCGCCGGCGACAGCAGGTGGATCAGCACCGGCACACGCCCCCTCGCCACCCGCGGAGTCTCGGCAAGCCCGAACATCTCCTGCAGCTTCACCGCCAGAAACGGCTCTCCCTCGGCCGGATAGCTGAGCGCGACCCGCGACCCGCTCGGGACCTTCAGGTGCGTCGGCGCCTCGGCGTCCACCAACTGCTGCTGCCGCCAATCCAGTATCCCCTTTAACGGCGCCAGCAGATCGACCCGGGCCAACTGGGCCAGCGTCCTCACTCCCTGCAGATACGGCAACAGCCACCGCTCCAGATGATCCGAAAGCGCCTGATCGGAGAGGTCCGGCAGCCCCTCTTCCGGGAGCACCCGGGCGAGAAAGTTCACCCGGTTTCGGTACTGCTCGGCATCGCCGCTCCAGTTCAGCCCCCGGATACCCGGGCCGGACACTATCCCCCGCAGCAACGCGGCCGTCATCTCCTCCCGGTCGGCGGTCGCTGCGCGCTCCGACAGAAGAACGGCGCCCAGACGCTCCTCTTCCCGGGCCACCACCCTACCCTCGCGCTCGTCCCAGAACACCCTTTTCTCACGGGTGATCGAGGGGGCGCATACGGATCTGATTGCCTCCAGCGTAACCGCGCTCGCCATGTGGATCTCCGCCTCGGCTCCCGCCCCTTCGACCTCGACCGCGACGATGAACGGCTGCGCCCTCAGGTGGCTTCGCTGCGACAGGCGCGCTCCGCTGCCGTTGGCCATCAGGTAGCGCCCGGAGCCGGCACTTCTCTCCCGCGCCACCCGGTCCGGGTACGCCCTCAGCAGCAGCTCCCCTACGGACGCGGCATCGCCTTGCCTGCCGGAGCCGGATACGCGAAGGGCGGTCCTGAAATAGGTCGCCAGCCTCTCTATGTTGCGGGCTGTCTGCGGGTCGATCCTCTCGTCGAGCGCATCCAGCCGGTCCAGCACGTCGCTGTCGGTGAGGCTCCCGCCGCCGCGCGGCAGGATGTCGCGCTCGGAAAGGACGGCGGCGACGGCGCAGGCGAGCGGCCCTTCGCCGCTCTCCCGGGAGGCGATCAACATCGCTGCCAGGCGCGGGTGCATCGGGAGCGCGGCCATCTTCTTGCCGACTTCGGTAATGGCGCCGCGCGCATCGATGGCCCCAAGCGCCGTGAGAAGCGCCCTCCCCTCGGCCAGGTGCGCCGGCGGCGGTGCGTCGAGAAAGCTCAGCGAGGCGGGATCGCTGACGCCCCAGTTCGCGAGGTCGAGGGCCAGGGGGGCGAGGTCGGAAACGCGGATCTCGGGAGGGGTAAAGGGGAGTAGCGTGGTCTGGGTGTGCTCGGTCCAGAGACGGAAGCAGACGCCGGGCGCCACCCTGCCGGCGCGACCGGCGCGCTGTTCGGCGGAGGCCGCCGAAATCCTCATTATTTCGAGACGGTTGAGGCCGGTGGACGGGTCGTAGCGGAGCTGCCGGGAATAGCCGGTGTCGACCACCACCCGGACCCCCTCGATGGTGAGGCTGGTCTCGGCGATGTTGGTGGCGAGAACGACCTTGCGCCGGTCGGCGGGGACGATGGCGCGCTCCTGCGCGGCAAAGGGGAGATCCCCGTACAGGACGGCTACCATGATCTCCGGGCCGAGCCTCTCCTGCAGAAGCTTCTCGCAGCGCCTGATCTCTCCGGCGCCGGGGAGGAAGACGAGGATGTCCCCCTCTGTCTGCGAAAGCGCCCTGATGACAGCGGCCGAGGTGGTATCGTGAAGCCTCCCCTGCGGTTCCGTCTTCAGGTAGTTCACTTCCACCGGGAACTGTCTGCCGCGCGTGGTGATGAGCGGCGCGCCCCCAAGGAGCTGCGCCACCGGCTCGGCGTCGAGGGTGGCGGACATGACCAGGATGCGCAGGTCGTCGCGCAGCCCCTGCTGGACGTCGCGGCAAAGGGCAAGGGAGAGATCGCAGGTGAGGCTGCGCTCGTGGAATTCGTCGAAGATGACCGCCGACACCCCTTCGAGGAGCGGGTCGCTCTGCAGCCTGCGGGCGAGGATCCCCTCGGTCACCACCTCGACGCGCGTGGCGGCGCTCACCTTCCGCTCGAAACGGATGCTGTATCCGACGCGCCTGCCCACCTCCTCGCCCAGGCAGGAAGCCATGTAGCGGGCGGCGTTGACCGCGGCCAAGCGGCGCGGCTCCAGCATGACGATCTTCCCCTGCCTGAGGAAAGGGGCGTCAAGGAGCGCCAGCGGGACGCGGGTCGTCTTCCCGGCGCCGGGAGGCGCCTGCAGCACGGCCACGTTCCCCTTTTCCAGCACGGAGATGAGTTCGGGGAGGACCCCGTCTATGGTGGTGGTTTTCCGCATCGCCATGTCAGGCGAGGAGGTGCAGCCCCTGGAGGTCGATCCCGGCGAGGGAGTTGACCACCTTGGTGGCTCCGGTCAACCGCTCCCTCGGGTAGCTGTTGGTCACCGCGAGGACCTTGAGCCCCGCGCCGGTAGCCGAGGCGATCCCCGCCGGGGTGTCCTCGATGGCAAGCGATGCCGCCGCGTCGACCTTTCCGGGGAAGATGTCCTGGAGCCGCCGCACCGCGACCCGATAGCTCTCCGGGTCCGGCTTGCTGGCGGCGACCTCGTCCGCCGTCACCATGGCGTCGAATGCTTCGGTGAGCCCCAGCTGCAGCAGGATCGGTTCGATGTCGCCGCGAAGCGCGCCGCTGCAAAGGGCAAGCGGGAGGTTGCCGGAGATGGAGCGGATCAGCTCGACCACCCCCGGGTAAGCGGGAACCCCTACCGAGACTATCTTCAGGAACGCTTCCGCCTTGCCGTGAATCAGGTCCTTCAGTTCCTGGACGGACAGGGTCCGGCCCGCGGCGCGAAACGCCTCACGGAAGGCGTCACGGTCGTCGAAGCCTATGTAGCGCTCGAGGTACTCCTCCCAGGAGTAGCCGAGGCCGAGCGGGACCAGGATCTCCTGGAACGCCTTGTAGTGCAGCGGCTCTGTGTCCACGATGATGCCGTCAAAGTCGAAGATCACTGCGTTTAGCATGGTGGCTCCTTATATATATTTATTACTGGAATTTTCCGATCAGGGCGAGGGAGGGGTGACCGTCGATAGAAAGGGGCGCGAGGGTCAGCTGCCCCGGTTGCAGGGCGCGGTACCTCGTGACCGTATTCCCCGCCAGTTCGCCTATGGCGGCGCCGAGCACGACGTCGCTCGCCCAGTGTTTGCCGCGGTACGCCCTGGAGAAACCGGCGAGGCTTGCCGTGGCGTAGCAGGCGAGCTTGGCGCCGAGGCTGTCGGTCTTTGATGCAACGACGTGGGCCATGGCGAAGGAGCTGGCGGTGTGCATGGAGGGGAGCGAATCGTAGCCGTCCTGGAACTGGAACGGGCGGTAGCGGGAATTGCCGTCGCCCGAGTAAGGACGGCCGCGCCCTATGACCCCCTTCAGCACGAAGGTCGCGGCATCCGACAGGACCAGCGCCTCCCCCATCTCCTCTCCCAGTTGCATGACCCGCGGCCGGTCCGCTGCGACACCGGCAGTGTAGAACGCTGCCGCGACACCGAGGTGCAGGAACGGGTTGCTGGCGGCGTTGCCGAAATCGGTGATCCCCCGGAGGACGCGGCCGTGCGAGCGGGAGAGTTCCGAGTTTATGTCCTCGTCGAAGAGGTAGCTGAGGGCGAAGACGCCCGCGACCGCCGCGCTCTGCGCCAGGTACGGGTCCACCGGGGCCTTCAGGAACATCGCCGCTTCGCCAGAGAGCCGCGTCAGCTCACCCTTGATGGCGGTTCCGCTGTTGAACAGGTTGTCGGCGGCATCTGCGGGAAGCGGGGAGAGCATGGAGAAAATAAGGAATACAAGCAGAGGGAAGAAGTGAAGGGCTGTGGCGAGGCGAGCCGGATGCCGTGGCGGGATGGATTGTACTATCTCTTCGGGAACAGTCACTGTCATCGCCATCGGTATCTCCATGCAGAGGGTGATCGAGAGAGGACATCAAACCCGGGTGTGCCATGAGCGGCCGCTCAGCCGACGAGGGTTAAAAAAAAACAGCGCCCTGGTTCCAGGCGCTGTTTTTAATGGTGATCCCAAGGGGACTTGAACCCCTGTTACCGACGTGAAAGGCCGGTGTCCTAACCACTAGACGATGGGACCGAAGATATGTGCAGCTGGCTGTAACGTCAGCAGGGAAGCTATGGCTGGGGTGCGAGGATTCGAACCTCGGATGACGGAGTCAGAGTCCGTTGCCTTACCGCTTGGCGACACCCCAACGTGGGCAGATGAGCTTTATAGCAGATCGGCGCAGGCAAAGTCAAGCCTCTTTTTAACGGAGCGCCGCCTGCGCGCCCGCCTCAATCGCCTTCAGGTTGGCAGGGATGAAGCGGTGGTTCCTCTCGGGGAGCACCTGCTCCAGCCCCGCGGCCAGGGAGGTCATATCGACCACGCCGGTCAGGGCGACATACGCGCCCATGGCGACCATGTTCACCATCCTCAGGTCACCCAGTTCCGTGGCGATCTCGTTCATCGGCACCTTGACCACCCTGATGTCGTCGCGGTTCAGCGTGGAGCAGTCAACGAGCGAGGAGTTGACTATGCAGATGCCGTTGGGGCGGACCCGGGCTCCGAAGCGGTCCAGCGACGCCTGGTTCAGGACCACGAGCGTCGAGGGCTGCCCCACGACCGGGGAACCGACGGCGCCGTCCGCTATCACTACCGTGCAGGTGGCCGAGCCCCCCCTCTTCTCCACCCCGTAGGCTGGAAAGTAGGAGACGTTCTTCCCCTCGTCTATGGCGGCATAGGAGAGCAGGTTCCCGGCGAGGAGCACACCCTGCCCGCCGAAGCCTGCTATCAGTACATCGTTTCGCATCCGACCTCCCATGAACCAAGTTCTACGTCATGAAACCAGTTCTATGTTCAACGTTCAACGTTCAACGTTATGCTAATCAGCCCCCTCGCACTCCGGGAGAGGGTGGCCGCAGGCCGGGTGAGAGTGGCGCCACACTGTAGGAGCGGCATTCCTGCCGCGATCGGCGCCCTCACCCCGACCCTCTCCCGAAGGGCGAGGGGGAGTTGGGTGGAGCGGGTGGAGCGGGCCAGTAAAAAGCCGTCCCCGCTTCCTACGCGTTCTCTTCCTTCTTGAACACGCCCAGCGGGAAGTACGGGATCATCTCGGCGCCTATCCTCGCGGTCGCGGCGAGCGGAGTCATGCCCCAGTTGGTCGGACAGGCGGAGAGTACCTCGACAAAGGAGAATCCCTTCCCCTCGACCTGAAAACCGAAGGCCTCCCTGATCACCTTCTTTGCCTCCAGCACGTGTTTTGGGGAGTCGACGGCGACTCTCGCGGAAAAGGCGACGCCCCCCAACTGCGCCAGCAGCTCGGCCATCCTGATCGGCGAGCCGTCCTTGGACTTGTCGCGGCCGTACGGGGAGGTGGAGGTCTTCTGCCCTACCAGCGTGGTGGGAGCCATCTGCCCGCCGGTCATGCCGTAGGTGGTGTTGTTCACGAAGATGACGGTGATATCCTCGCCGCGGTTGGCCGCGTGGATGATCTCGGCGGTCCCGATGGCGGCCAGGTCGCCGTCCCCCTGGTAGGTGAACACGAAGCTGTCCGGTCTGGCGCGCTTCACGCCCGTGGCGACTGCGGGCGCGCGGCCATGGGGCGCCTCGACGACGTCAATGTCGAAGTAACCGTAGAGAAAGACGGAGCACCCTACCGATGCGACCCCGATGGTCCTCTGCTGGACCCCGAAATGGTCCATGGCGTCGGCCACCAGCCGGTGGATGGTGCCGTGGTGACAGCCGGGACAAAAATGGGTCTGCACATCCTTGAGACTTTCCGGTCTCCTGAAAACCTGTTGCATATATTCAACCTCGCGGGTCTGTTACGACGCCTGGTCGTACTGCTTCCTGATGACTTCGAAAAGCTCCTCGGGAGAGGGAAGTGAACCTGCCCCCGGCGGCCTGCCGTAGAAGGAGACCTTTGCCGCCCCTGCGACGCTGAGACGAACGTCCTCGACCATCTGTCCGGTGTTCAGCTCGACCACCAGCACCTTCCCGGCACGCGCGGCCGCCTTTTGCAGCGCCTGCTCCGGGAACGGGAACAGCGTCACCGGGCGGAACAGACCGGCCTTCAGCCCTGCCTCTCTCGCCATGGCGACGGCCGTGTGGGCGATCCTGGATACGGAGCCGAAACCGACCACCAGCAGGTCCGCGTCGGCGGTCTCGTACTCCTCCGAGATGCACTCCTTTTCCTTCATCACCTGGTACTTCGCGTGCAGATGCCAGTTGTGCGCCTCCAGCTCGCCGTCGCCCAGGAAAAGCGACTTCACCACCCGCTGTTCGGCGTTGCTCTTGCCGCGCACAGCCCAGGACTTCTCCGGGAGTTCGCGCACCGGGCGGGGATTGGGGACCAGCGCTTCCTTCATCTGGCCGATGACCGAATCGCCCAGCAGCATGACCGGGGTCCGGTACAGATCGGCCAGGTCGAAGGCGTGCATGGTGAGGTCGTACATCTCCTGCACCGAGTTGGGCGCGAGCACCGGGATGTGGTAGCCGCCGTGCCCTCCCCCCTTCACCGCCTGGAAGTAATCGGCCTGGGAGGCATCGATGCCGCCCAAGCCCGGGCCGGAGCGGGATATGTTGATGATGACGCCGGGGAGTTCGGCTCCGGCCATATAGGAGATCCCCTCCTGCTTCAGGGAGATGCCGGGGCTGGAAGAGGAGGTCATGGCGCGCCTGCCGCAGGCGGAGGCGCCGAGGAGCATGTTGATCGCACCTATTTCGCTCTCGGCCTGGATGAACTCGCCGTCGAGCTTGGGGAGTTCCCTGGAGAGGTATTCGGGGATGTCGCTTTGGGGGGTGATGGGATAACCGAAGTAGTAGCGGCAACCGGCTTCGACGGCGCCCATGGCGGCGGCCTCGTTACCCTTTACAAACAGGCGTTTAGACAATTGGCCCTCCCGAGGAAATGCTGCTGGTCGACGTTTGCGTCAACTGCGGCCATGCCGTGAAGACATCAGCCGCCGTCCGATTGCTCAATCAGGATCTGTCAGTCGATCAGTGTGTGTGCAGAAAATTATTTGAAGACAGTTATGGCGACGTCAGGACAAATTTCGGCGCAGAGAGCGCACCCGGTGCACTGCTCCAGAGAGGAAGCCTCAGCCGGTGAATACCCCTGGACATTGACCTTATCGCAAAGCCTGATCAGCTTCTTCGGGCAGGCAATCGTGCAGATACCGCATCCTTTGCATCTCGATTCATCTATCTCAATTCTTGCCATTCTAACTCGCCCTCATAGTCTCGGAGCCGCCTTCCGGCCATGCAATCAGCCCGTGGAAACTAGCAGAATTCTGTCTAGCCAGTCAACTTTTTTGTTTACAGCTGTGATTTCTCGCTTGATTTTAATTGCTCATGTAGTTTAATAATACCTAATTAACGTATCCACCTTAAAAATTTAAAAGGAGGAACCCCACGATGGCATCAACACTGCTCGAATTGACGGCCAGTATTGTCTCTTCACATGCCTCGGTTACTGAGATGTCGGGTGAAGATCTGCTTCAGGAACTGCAGAAGGTTCATGTCGCTTTGCAGAAACTGGAAATCGAGACCGGTGAAGGAGTCGAGAAGGCCGAGGCCAAGGGGCCCGCCCTCTCAATCAAGAGGGCCTTCCAGCCGGACCAGGTGAGCTGCATGCTCTGCGGCAAGGCCGGCATGAAGACCCTGGCCCGCCACCTGGCCCAGGTCCACGGCATGAAGCCCGGCGAGTACCGGAAGCAGTTCGGCATCCCCAGCAGCCAGGCGCTGACGGCCAAGAACTTCTCCGAGGCGCGCAGAAGGATGGCGCAGGAAAAGGGACTGGCGGACAACCTGGCCAAGGCGCGCGCAGTCCGTGCCGCCAAGCTGGCAGCCAAGGGCGGGCCGGAAAAGAAGGCCCCCAAACCGCCGCGCGAGCCTAAGCAGAAGCGGGCCACCGGCTAAGATAACGGTGCGATTAAAAAAGCCGCCCTGGAAGGCGGCTTTTTTTGTTCCTATTATCCATTGTCCCGCTATCTGCGGGTCGGAGCCCCGCGCCTTGCAACCACGCCGGTCTTGCGCGGACCGCGGCCGGGGCCGACCGGCACCGTCTTCCTCTTCAGCTTCGCCACCTCTTCGGCGCTGAGGAACCTGAACTCGCCGGGTTTCATCTCCCCGATCTCAAGGAAGTCGTAGCGGGCCCTCTTCAGACGCACCACGCTCAGCCCAACCGCCTCGCACATGCGGCGCACCTGGCGATAGCGCCCCTCGTGGATGGTGATCGAGATCCAGGTGTTGTTCTCGCTTTCGCTAAACGGCGCCACCTTCGCCGGGGCGGTCATGCCGTCTTCCAGCTTCACACCGTCGGACAGCTTCTTGATCTGGACCGCCGACACCTGGCCGCTCACCCGCACCAGGTATCCCTTGTCCACCTCGTGGCTTGGGTGCATCAGCGTGTTGGCGAGGGCGCCGTCGTTGGTAAGGAGCAGCAGCCCCTCGGTGTTGTAGTCCAGCCGGCCGATCGGGTAGACCCGCTCCTTGACCTCCTTGAGGAGATCGCTGACTATCGGGCGCCCCTCAGGGTCCTTCATGGTGGTCATGTACCCTACCGGCTTGTAGAGCAGGATGTAGACCCGCTTCTCCTCGATGGCGACCGGCTTGCCGTCGACCGTTATGGTGTCCGTATCCGGGTCCGCCTTGGTGCCGAGTTCCGTAACCACCGTGCCGTTAACGGCGACCCTGCCGTCCAGTATTATGCTCTCCGACTCACGGCGGGAAGCTATCCCTGCCTGTGAGAGTATCTTCTGCAAACGTTCCTGCATCTTCTCTCCTCAACGGGGTCTCCCCCGGTAAACTTACAAGCTTCAGTCATAACATAGCGAGATACCGACCGCAACTATTTACAAGGGGAGCACTGTTGCCTTGTCGGCGATAACCTGCTAAATAGATGGGTCGCGTCGCGCGTGGCCGTCGCACCAAACAAACACGAAGCAAGGAGCAGATGTAGATGCAGATGACGGATGACAGGAATGTTGCACTGACGAGGAATAAAACCGTAGCCACAGCCCTCATGGTGGGCGCCGCCATTTTGTTCGTGGTGGCGAGATTGCAGCATGGCAGCGGCGCCTGGGAGTGGGTGGCGGCATTCGCGGAGGCGGCCATGGTCGGCGCCCTTGCCGACTGGTTCGCCGTGGTGGCGCTGTTCCGGCACCCGTTGGGTGTCCCCATCCCGCACACGGCCATCATCGCCAACAAGAAGGACGCCATCGCGGAGAACCTGGGCCGGTTCATCCAGGATAAGTTCCTGGCGACGGAGGTCCTGGTCGAGAGGCTGAGGGAATTCGATCCGGCGCGGCACCTCTGCAACTACCTCGCCTCGAGGGATAATGCGGACGGCCTGGCACAAGGAGTGGCGCGGGTCATCTCCGAGTCCATCGACTTCATAGAGGACGAACGGGTCGGCAAGATCGTCAGTGCCGCCATGAGCGACCGGATCGATAAGTTCGATCTCGCCACCACCGCCGGGAGCCTCCTGGAGACATTGAGAAAAGACAGCAGGCACCAGGTTGTGCTCGATGAGATACTGAGGCGGCTCGGCGATTGGATGGCAACCCCGGAATCACAGGAAAAGATCGCCATCGCCCTCGACACCTGGATCGAGACGGAATACCCGCTGTTGAGCAGGTTCATCCCCAACCGTCCCCAGTTCGCCACCAAAGCCGGCGAAAAGATAGTAGAGAAAGTGAGCGGCTTCCTGCAGGCAGTCAACGCGGATCCGACGCACGAACTGCGGCACGAGTTCGACAACGCGGTGGGGGATTTCATCGTAAGGCTGAAGCACGATACCGGGATGAGGGAAAAAGCCGAAAAACTGAAGCAGGAAGTGATCAACAACGAGCAGCTTTCACACTACGCGAAGGGGCTTCTGGGAGACCTGAAGAACTGGGTCGTGGAGGACTTGGACCGGCCGCACTCAAGCATCCGGCAACGGATTGCGGAGGCCGCGATGGGGCTCGGCGGCACCATCTCCAAGAACCGCGAATTGAGCGACTCGATCAACGAGCACCTGGAGAGCATAGTGCGCAGGTACGCCGACACCCTGAGGAAGGGGTTCGCGAAGCACATCTCCGGCACCGTGAAGGAATGGGAGAACGAGGAGTTCATCAACGAAATAGAGTTGAGCATCGGCTCCGACCTGCAATTCATCAGGATGAACGGCACCCTGGTCGGCGGCATGATCGGCCTGCTGCTGCACGCTGTGTCGCTGCTGCTGAGGTAATTCCCCGCCCCTGACTGCACCCTTCCCCCCTCCCGACCTCCCCCCTCCGGGGGGAGGAGTAGTAGTACGGCAAAACCGCCACTGAAGGTAATGAGAAAAGAAAAAGGGACAGGCTACTTATTCTTGCAAAGTAGCCTGTCCCTTTTATGTATTGCCCGAAGGTATCCAGTCCCCGCCCCCGGAGGGGGAGGGTCAGGAAGGGGGAACGCCGCCGTCTTGAGCAGAGTCCCCCGAACTACCTATTCCGCGAAGCGGCTCATCTTCCTGAACTTCTGGTAACGCAGCTCGATCAGATCTTCCGCCGGGATCGCATTGAGTTCCTTCAGGTTCCTGGAAAGCGCCTCGTGCAGGCTGTTCGCCATGGCCTCGAAGTCCCTGTGGGCGCCGCCTGCCGGCTCGGGGACGATCTCGTCGATGACCTCGAGGTCCAGGATATCCTTGGCGGTCAGCTTCAGCGCCTCGGCGGCCTGGGCGCCCTTGGTGCCGTCGGACCAGAGGATCGCGGCGCAGCCCTCGGGGGAGATGACGGCATAGACGGAGTGCTGCAGCATCAGGATCCGGTCGCCGACTGCGATGGCGAGCGCGCCGCCCGAGCCCCCCTCGCCGGTGATGACGACGATGATGGGCACGGTCAGGCGGGACATCTCGCGCAGGTTCCTGGCGATCGCCTCGGCCTGGCCGCGCTCCTCGGCGCCGATGCCGGGAAATGCGCCCGGGGTGTCGACGAAGGTGATGATGGGGAGCTTGAAGCGCTCTGCCATCTCCATCAGGCGCAGCGCCTTCCGGTACCCTTCCGGGTTAGGCATGCCGAAGTTGCGGAAGACCTTCTCCTTGGTGTCGCGCCCCTTCTGGTGCCCGATGACCATGACCGGCTCGCCGTCGAGCCTGGCGAGGCCGCCGACTATGGCGTGGTCGTCGCCGAAGTTGCGGTCGCCGTGCAGTTCCACGAATTCGGTGAAGATGAGGCTCAGGTAGTCGAGGGTGAAGGGACGGTTGATGTGGCGGGCCACCTGGGCGGTCTGCCAGCGGGAAAGGTTGGCGAACATCTCCTCGCGCATCTTCTCCGCCTTCTGCTCAAGCTTGGCGACTTCCGCCTTCAGGTCTACACCATCGGTGGAAAAGGCAAGCAGTTCCTGGATCTTCTTGTCCAGTTCGGCCAGCGGCTTCTCGAACTCAAGATAGCTCTGTTGCAGTGCCATATATCTCTATCTCCTTGATTTCAATTGATCAAGGGCGAATAATTATTCGCCCCTACCTTCCCTACTCGAAAGACACAGCATTATAGCCGAAGAGATTGCTCACTTCCACTGTTAATTCTTCACTGGCCGATACTTTGTAGGCGTCGGAAAGCTTTATGGTGACTCTCGAGCTGTTCTCTATGTCGAGGTGCAGGAAGCTGCGACACACCCCCTGGTAGCGGGAAATTATCCCCTTCAGCGTTGTGAGCTTGCCGGGATCGGCTTCCTTCGCGTCTATGGTGAAGTTCACCCGCCTCGTTTCCCGCTCGACCAGATCGCGCAGCAGGATGATCTCGCTGGCCATCACCTTGGACCCCTTCTCGCTCTGCTCCACCGCGCCGGTGACGTGGATCGGGTCGTCCCCCCTGAGGATCTCCGAGCATCTCGCGTAGGTCTCGGGAAAGACGACCACCTCCACCGCGCCGCAGAGATCCTCCAGGGACAGGAACGCCATCCGGTCGCCCTTCTTGGTGATCAGTTCCTTGAGGCTCGCCGGCACCCCGCAGATCTTGATCTCGCTCTTCTCCTTGGCCTCCATGATCGTGGAGCAGTCCACGGTGGAGAAGCGCCTCATGTCGGCCACGTAGCGGTCCAGCGGGTGCCCGGTGATGAAGAAACCGATCGCCTCCTTCTCGCAGCCGAGCCGGTACTTCTCGTCCCACTCGGGGATGTCGGGAAGGCGGTTCGACCCGCCGTTCGAGCTGCGCACGATCTCGGCCGCCCCGAAGAGCGACGCCTGGGCGCTCTCGCGCTCCTGCTGCACCCTCTGCCCCGTCGCGGCGGCATCCTCGAGGCCCGCCATCAGCTGGGCGCGCTTGGCGCCGGTGCAGTCGAAGGCGCCGCACTTGATGAGCGCCTCGATGACGCGCTTGTTGACGCGACGCAGATCGACCCGCTCGCAGAAATCGAAGATGTCCTTGAAAGGCCCCTCGCCGCGCGCCTCGATGATCGCCTCGATGGCCCCCTCGCCGACGTTCTTCACCGCGCCCAGACCAAAGCGCATCGCCCTCTCCAGTACGCGGAAGGAGCGGGCCGACTCGTTGATGTCCGGCGGGAGCACCTCGATCCCCATCTCGCGGCAGTCGCCGATGCTCTTGATGACCTTGTCCGTGTTCCCCATGTCCTCGGTCAGGAGGGCGGCCATGAACTCGACCGGGTAGTGGGCCTTCAGGAACGCGGTCTGGTAGGCGACCAGGGCGTAGGCGGCGGAGTGCGACTTGTTGAAGCCGTACTCGGCGAACTTCGCCATCAGGTCGAAGATGGCGGCGGACTTTTTCAGGTCGAGCCCGAGCTTCTCGGCCCCTTCGAGGAACTTGTCGCGCTCCTTGGCCATCTGCTCGGCGTCCTTCTTACCCATGGCGCGGCGCAGGAGGTCGGCGCCCCCCAGCGAGTAGCCGGCGAGAGAGCGGGCGATCTGCATGACCTGTTCCTGGTAGACGATGACGCCGTAGGTGTCCTTGAGGACCGGCTCGAGCTGCGGCAGGTCGTAAACCGTCTGCTTGCGGCCGTGCTTACGCTCGATGAAGTCGTCCACCATGCCGCTTCCCAGCGGACCCGGTCGGTAGAGGGCGCAGACCGCGATGATGTCCTCGAAGCACGACGGCTTCAGCTTGACCAGGAGCTCCTTCATGCCGCTCGACTCGAGCTGGAAGACGCCTGTCGTGTTGCCGGCCTGCAAGAGCTTGTAGGACTCCGCGTCGTCGTCGCGCAAAAGGGTGATGTCGAAGTCGGGGTCCTTGCCGCTTCTTATGTGCTTCACGGCGTTGTCGATGACGGTGAGGTTCTTGAGCCCCAGGAAGTCGAACTTGACCAAGCCGATCTTCTCGACGTACTTCATCGAGTACTGCGTGGTCAGGGAGCCGGTCTTCTGGTCCTTGTAGACCGGGCAGAACTCCTCCATCTGCTTCGGCGCGACCACGAGGCCGGCGGCGTGGGTCGAGGCGTGGCGGGCCAGCCCCTCCAGGCGCAGGGCGACCGTCATGACCTCCTTCACCTTCGCGTCGGCGGCCATCAGCTCCTTCAGCTTGGGCTCCTGCTCCAGCGCCTTGTCGAGCGTGATGCCGAGCACCTCGGGAACCAGCTTGGCGATCCTGTCCACCTCGCCGAAGGTCAAGTCCAGGGCGCGGCCGACGTCGCGGATGACGCCGCGCGCGGCCATGGTGCCGAAGGTGATGATCTGGCAGACCCGGTCCCGGCCGTACTTGTCGACCATGTACTGGATCACCTCTTCGCGGCGGTCCTGGCAGAAGTCGACGTCGATATCGGGCATCGAGATGCGTTCCGGGTTCAGGAACCGCTCGAAGAGGAGGTTGTACGGCATCGGGTCGATGTCGGTGATCTTGATGCAGTAGGCGACGAGACTTCCCGCCGCCGAGCCCCTCCCCGGGCCGACCGGGATGCCGTGGTCCTTGGCCCAGTTGATGAAGTCGGCGACGATCAGGAAGTAACCCGGGAACCCCATCTGCTTTATGCAGTCGAGCTCGATGCGCAGACGGTCGTGGTAACCCTGCTCCTGTTCCTCGGTGAGGTCGTACTTGATGCGGATCTTCTTGAGCCGCTCGACGAGCCCCAGGGTCGACTCCCGTTCCAGCTGCTGGTCCAGGGTCTCGCCCTCGGGGGCGTTGTAGGCGGGGAAGTAGTAGGTCTTGAAGTCGAAGGCGAGTTCGCAGCGTTCGGCGATCTTCACCGTGTTCGACAGCGCCTCGGGGGCGTAATGGAAGGCCGCCGCCATCTCCTGCGGGGTCTTCACGTAGAACTCGTCCACCGAGAAGGCCATGCGGGACGGATCGCTCATGGTCTTGCCGGTCTGGATGCAAAGGAGGATCTCGTGGGCGCGCGCGTCTTCCTGGTTCAGATAATGGCAGTCGTTGGTGGCGACCAGCGGGAGTTCAAGCTCCTTGGCGATCTGCATGAGCCGGCGGTTGGCGATGTCCTGCTCGGGAAGCTTGTTCTCCTGCAGCTCGATGAAGTAGCTCCCGGGGAAGTTCTCCGCGTACCAGGAAGCCGCCGCTTTCGCCTCGTCCATCTTGTTGCGGCCGGCCAAGTACGCCACCTCCCCCTGCAGGCAGGCGGAGAGGACGATGAGTCCCTCCTTGTGTTTTAGCAGGAGTTCCTTGTCGATGCGCGGGCGGCGGTAGAACCCTTCCTTGTACCCCGCGGAAACCAGGTAGGAGAGGTTCTTGAAGCCGGTCATGTTCTCGCACAGGAGGATGAGGTGGTAGCTGGTGACCGGGTCGGCGCTGGTGGGGGCCTGTTTCAGCAGGCGCGACTGGGGTGCTATGTACACCTCGGAGCCTATGATCGGCTTGATCCCCTTGTCCTTGCACTTGAGGTAGAACTCGAGGGTGCCGAACATGTTGCCGTGGTCCGTCATGGCGACGGCCGGCATGTGGCAATCCTTCACCTTCTTGAGGAGATCGCCGATGCGGATCGCCCCGTCCAGGAGGGAGTACTGGGAGTGGAGGTGGAGATGTACGAAATTTGCTGAATCCATAGGGCCGACATCCTGGGTTGACACGGGGGGAACTGACTGAATCGAAACAACAAAAGGAGCCCTTTGCTTAGCCGGCTCCAGTCAATGTATCAGCGAAAAAATTGTGCCCAAATATGCCACGAACGGGAGGGTTCTGTCAATGAAACAGAAAGGCGTTTAACGGGGATGAAGGGGATTAAAGGGATGAGGGGAAATGGGAATCGCGGCAGGAATGCCGCTCCTACAGGGCGAGTTCATTGTTCCCACGCTCCAGCGTGGGAACACAAGGCAGGACGCTCCCGCGTCCGATTCTATTCACCGACGGTTTTTGAGATAGGCGCCTGTAACTGACGCTGGAGCGTCAGGGGGCTTTTCGTTCCCACGCTGGAGCGTAGGAACGATGAAAAATCCCCTTTACCGCAGCGTATCAAGCCTCGCCTTTCACCTGCTTCGCGATGACGCCGGCGTCGAGCGCGACCTCGCCCTGGACTCCGCCGTCCATGTCCTTCAACGGGGCGGTACCCCGGGCGAGCTCGTCCCCGCCGATGATGAGGGTGAAACGGGAGTTGAACTTGTCGGAACGCCTCATCTGGCTCTTCAGGCTCTTCCCCTCGTAGTCGATCTCGGCCGACACGCCACGGCGCTGCAGTGCGCTCATGAGCCGGAACGCCTCGGCATGGGCCTCTTCCCCCATGGCGGCGATGAAGAGGTCGGGACGACGGGAAAAATCCTTCTCGGCCAAAAGGAGCGCCACGCGTTCGACACCCATGGCGAACCCTATCCCCGGGATCTGGGGACCGCCGATCTCGGCGATGAGCCCGTCGTAGCGCCCGCCGGCGGCAACCGCGCTCTGGGAGCCGAGAAGGCCGGTCACCATCTCGAAGGTGGTCCGGGTGTAATAGTCAAGTCCGCGCACCATCCTCTGGTTGATGCTGTACGGGGTTCCCACCAGTTCGAGGAATTTCCTGGTCTTGTCGAAGTGGTCGCCGCACTCAAGGCAGAGGTAATCGAGCATGGAGGGGGCTCCCTTGGTCGCCTCCTGGCACCCGGGGGACTTGCAGTCCAGCGCGCGCAGCGGGTTGGTCTCGTAGCGGCGCTTGCAGTCCTCGCAGAGAAGCTCGATCCGGTTCAGCAGGAAGCTCTTCAGGGCGTCGCGGTAGACGGGGCGGCAGCAGGGGCAGCCGAGGGAGTTGATCTGCAGCGTCGGCTCGTCCAGCCCCAGTTCCTGGAAGAAGTGGGTCAGCATGGTGAGCACCTGCGCGTCGACCGTGGGTGCGGCGACACCGGTGATCTCGGCGCCGATCTGGTGGAACTGGCGGTAGCGCCCTTTCTGCGGACGCTCGTAGCGGAACATGGGTCCCATGTAGTAGAGGCGCGCCACCGGGTCGAGGGCGTGCAGCTTGTGCTCGATGAAGGCGCGCATCACCGACGCGGTCCCCTCCGGGCGCATGGTGACCTTGTTCCCCCCCTTGTCCTCGAAGGAGTACATCTCCTTCTCGACGATGTCGGTGGCGTCGCCTATGGAACGGCAGAAAAGTTCGGTCTTCTCGAGGATCGGGATCCTGATCTCCGAGAGTCCGTAAAGCTCGAAAACCCGGCGGGCAGTCGCCTCGATATGCTGCCACTTCTCAACCTCGCCGGGGAGAATGTCGTTGAATCCTTTAACACCTGTGATCGCCACGTTAACGCTCTCCTTGCTTCATAAAATTGCTGCCTTAACCCGTAGGGGCGAATGATTATTCGCCCCTACAGGACAGCCCCATCTCGTCAATAAGGTAAAAATAGAAAAACCGGAAGAACCTGGTGAGGGTGTGTCTTTTCGTTACGGAGGCGTCGTCCGCCTCTGGGCGTGGAAGGCCCTGTTCTTGCCCGCGCTCTTGCCGCGGTACATCGCCTGGTCCGCCATCTCGAGGAGTTCGACCTTGGTCGAGGCGTCGTCCGGCGAACAGGCGAAACCGAGACTCACGGTGAGCTTGATGGCGAGACCGTCGGCCTTCGAGAAGGTGTGCGCCTCGACGGTCCGCCTGATACGCTCGGCAACGACATTGGCGCCGTCAAGACCTGTCTCGACCAGCACGATGGTATACTCGTCGCCGCCGTAGCGGATCACCGCATCGACGTCACGCACGCTCCTTCGCAGCAGCGTCCCGACCTCGCGCAGCACCCGGCTCCCGATCAGGTGCCCGTACTGGTCGTTCACCGCCTTGAAGAGGTCGATATCCAGGAACAGCACGGAGAGGTTGGAGCCGTAGCGGTCTGAACGCTTCAGCTCCCGCTCCAGCACCACGTCGAGATAGCGGTAATTGTAAAGCCCGGTGAGCTCGTCTATGTAGAGGAGGTCCTTGGCGAAATTGTAGCGGGCGGCGTTTTCCAGCGCGAGGGAGGCCTGGTCCAGAAGGAAGACGATGTGCTTGCGGTTCACGTCCCGGGGGAGCGCCGCACCCGCATCGTTGAACAGGATGACCACGCCCTGGAGCACCGACTTCTGCCTGATGTAGAGGCAGATCGCCTCCTTCAGGTCGCCACCGTACTCGGTCCCTTCGGGGAGGAAATCCGCGAGGAACGCGATATTGCTGGAGCCGTCGTCGCGCAGGTCGCACTCGGTTATCACCGCCTGCCCCAGAAGGAGGGCGTCCGGCTCGTCAAACCCCTTCAGCTCATGCAGCACGAGCTGCCCGCCCTCGTTGAAATATCCCAGTCCGCGGCTGACACCGACCTCCTTGGAGAGCGCATCCATCAGCAGGGGGTAGATCCGCTCCAGTTCCAGGCAGTTCGCGATGTTCTGGCTCACCTGGAAAAGGTTCACCAGTCCCTTGAGTTCAAGGTTCTCGTCCAGGAGCCTGCGCTGCTCCATGCAGTGGGACACGATGTGGCGGAACTCGTCGTGGTTGATCGGCTTGATCAGGTAGTCGGTGGCCCCGTTTTTCAGGGCATAGATGGCAGTCTCGACGTTGGCGTGTCCCGTCACCATGATGACGGACACCGCAGGATCGAGCCTCTTAACCGCCGAAAGGATGTCGAGACCGCTCACGTCGCGCATCACGAGGTCGGTGACAACCAGGTGATACCCGCCGTGACGGATCATCTCCAACGCCTCTTCGCCCGAGGAAGCCACCTCCACGCTGTAACCGTCTTCCTTCAGCAGGTCGGTGAAGACTTCCCGGAAAAAGCTGTCGTCTTCGACTAAAAGAATCCTTTCCATACGGAGGATCTCCTGAATCACCGGGGTATTAGGGGGACAATCCCACGCTAAACTAGCAGATACAACTCCTGAGTGTCAATTAAAATGCCCCCCAGGGGGTCGTCACCTCAAGGGTCCCCCCCGCCCCGCAAACCGCCTGCACCGTCCCTTCGAGATCGGTGCGATACACCGGTATCCCTTTTCTTTGCAGCCGCTCCAGGGTTGGGCGTGACGGGAGACGGAAGCTGTTGCCGAATCCCGCGGAAATAACGGCGGCCCGGGGGTTCGCCGCTGCGAGAAAGGGATCGCCCGACGCATACCGGCTGCCGTGGTGGGCCACCTTGAGCAGTGAGCAGCGCAGCGACACTCCCCGTTCGAGCAGTTCCTCCTCGGTCCTGCTCCCGATATCGCCGGTGAAAAGGATCGAGCTTTTGCCGTAGCTGAGCCGCAATACCATGGAACCGTCGTTGGCATCGCCGGAAGCGGGCGGCTGCGTGCTCGCGGGAGACAGAGGCTCGACCATGGCGCCGCCGACCGCGAAGGGAGAAGAGGTGCCGTTCACGGTCCGCACCGGGATGCCGCGGGCCGAGAGCACCCATTTCAGCTGCAGGTATTCGGGGGAGGATGAGGGGACGCCGCTCTCCCAGAATTCCCCCACGTCGAAATAAGTGGCCAGGTAGAGCACCCCCTGAAGATGGTCGGGGTGCTCGTGGGAGAGCACCAGGTAGTCGACACGCCGCACCGCCAGGCTCCTGAGCGCCGGCGCAAGCAGGCGGGACCCCACCCGGGAACCCGCATCGGTCGCGTTGCCGCCGCCATCCACCACCATCCATTTCCCGTCCGGCAACCGCAGCAGCGCCGCATCCCCCTGCCCCACGCTCAGAAAGTAAGCCCGCAGCATGCCGTCCCCCTCCCCTGCGGCGGGAAGCGCACGAAACGCCAGCACCATGACCAGCGGGATCAAGGCGAAGAGGCAGCGCATCCGGCTCCGGAGAAAGGTGACGGCGCAAAGCGCCAGGCAGGCGAGAAGGATATCGAGCCGCTTTGGGGCGTAGGCTGACAGGACCGGCGCGCGTGCAAGCGAAACGATGATCGTGTCCGAAAGCCGGACCAGGAAGCCCGCCAGATGCAGCAGCGCTTCGGCCGGGGTCTCCGCCACGAAGCTAAGCGGAAGCGATGCGAATCCCGCCACCACCGCGCCGTAGCCTAGGAGCGGCACGATGACCAGGTTCGAGGCGATTCCGACGAAGGATATCCGCTGGAAGTAGTAGGCGACGGGGACCAGCGTCGCCAGGATCGCCGCCAGGGACGCCGCGGCGAGAAGGAGCAGCCAACGCATCTTTTTCCCCAGGCCGGAAAACGGCGCGGAGAGCGGCTGCGCCAGCACCACGATCCCCCAGATGGCGAGGAAGGAGAGCTGGAAGGAGACATCGAAAAGCGTCTCCGGCGCCGCGACCAGGATGATGAAGGCGGCCAGCATGATGGCGTTCACCGGCTCTATTTCGCGCTTGAGATGCAGCGCCGCAACCACGCCGGCGATCATGAGGACGCTGCGGACAGTCGCCGCCCCCTCGCCAGAGAGGACGAGGTAAAAGACCACCACCGGGAGTGAGGCGACCAGGAGCGCCTGCTTCAGGTTGAGATGAAGCGCCAGGAACTCGGAGCGGCGCGCCACGAAGTAAAGGGAATGAAAGAGCGACAGGAAGACGATGCCGACGTGAAACCCGGATATGGAGAGTATGTGGTTGACGCCGCTCCTGGCGTAGGCATCGTTGAGTCCTTCCGGCACGTCCCCCTTGTCCCCCAGGAGCAGGGCCTTCAGGACCCCGCCTTCGACGCCCGGCTCCCGCTCGACGATGAAGGCTCCCAGCGACCCTGCCACCTCGTCCACCCAATGTCGCCACCCCGCTCCTTCCCGCAGCAAAACGAGGTCATCCGGCTCCATCACGAAGGCCGTCTCGAAGATGCGCTGGTAGGCAAGCCGCCTGGCCTGGTCCGTCTCGCCGGGAATACCGTAGCGGCGCGGCTGGCGGAGCCGCGATGAAAAGAGGATCCGGTCCCCTGTGCAAAGCCTGGCCCTCCCCTGTTTGACGTAGACGAGGAGGCGGGCCCGGACCGCCCTGTCGGTGCCTTCCGCCCGGACGCGCTCCACCTGCAGATAGATCTTCCCGCCGCCGGACGCCATTTCCTCCGGACGCCGGTCCAGGACTCCCTCTATTTCCACCGGTGCCTCTCCTGCGAAGACGGCCAAGTGATCGGATGGGTGGAGGAAGGGGCGGAGCGAAAGAGTTCCCCATAGAAAAAAGAGGAGGGAGAGTGAAAGCAGGAAGGGAAAAGCCCCCCTGACGAAGCAGGCGGCAAGGGTCGCGACAACCACGGCGGAGAGCGCCCAGACCGGCGCTACGGCATCCAGCATGTCGGCCGCGACGAGCCCGGCAACCAGCGAGGCAAGCGGTATCAGCAGAGGTCTCTCCAGGAGGCACCTCCCAAGAAAAATTAAAAACAACCAAATTTATAGCACAGGGGAGCACCGCCACAATCGGGCTGTGCGCAGGAAAGCTTGGCTGTTCACACTTCGCCACCTGCATAACTCACTGTAATCACAGGGCATGTACAGAAACAGCACTGCTCCCTGTTCAGCTTTAGCACAGATGAGCTCGAAAAGGGGCTGTCGACGACCAGGCGTGCGGCAAGATAAAATATCGTATTTTCAGTCACTTGCGATGACGGAGCGTCCCCGTGCCAAGTTGGTATGACCGTTGAAGAGTAAGTACAAACGGAAAATACTGGGGGTGACGCGATGGGATACAGGGACCGCAGCACGAATGAAAGATCTGGTTCTCATGCTTACTGCATCATGGAAGTGCGTCTCAGGAAGAAGGGGGCGCCGGCGGGGACCAAGGACGATCTACGGATCATGACCGTCGATAGCCACTGGGACACGCTGCGCTTTGTCCAGGACAACATGGATGAGTGTGTGGGGAACGTGGTGAAGCTGAAGCGGATGGAACCGTCGGCGGTGGACGGCGTCAACGAAAGCGCCGAACTGTTCCAGAAGAACCTGGAGCCGCTGGTCGCTACGCTGGCCGCTTCGCAGGGGCAAGGGGTGATGGACAAGCTTTCCGTGTCGCTGAAAAAGGCCCTCCTGCTGATGGTGATGGAGCGCTACCAAAGCGACCGGGAAAGGGCCTGCCGCGTTCTGGGCATCTCCCGCGAGAAGCTGGAAAAGGAACTCCAGCTCTGCGGTGTCGCCCGCTGACAGAAATCGCGCGTCAAACCCGTTTTAGAAATATTCTTCCTGATAAGAAGGGATCTCCGCAGACCAGCGGGGGTCCCTTTTTGCTTGCGTCAGCGCCGCCTCCACGCTCTCGATGAGGCGCTGCCGGTCCTTAGGATAGCTGCCGGCCAGGTTCAGGAAGTTGGAGACGTGGTTGGAGCGCAGAATGGTTCCTTGCGGCTCCAGCCGCTGCAGCAGCGCACGCGTTTCCAGCAGGATTTCGCCGTGGCTGAGCGGCTCGATCAGGTCGAGGAAATCCTCGTTGTGGCGGATGAACATGGTGAGGAGAGAAAAGTACTCGGGGGAGAGCGCGGTCACCCACTGCGCCGTGGCCGCCGCATGTTCGGCGCTTCGCTTCCTCCCCGCCAGCCCGAGGATGGCTGTGACGGAGAGCTTCATCCCGGCGTCCATCGCCTTCCGGCAGAACTCCAGCATCTCGTCCGGGCCAAACCCCTTGTTGATCAGCCGGAGCGTCTCCGCGTCCCCGCTTTCCAGGCCGAAATAAAGGATCCGCAGCTTCTTCATGCGCAGGACGGCAAGCTCCTCCACGCTTTTCCTGCTGAGGCTGTTCGGCGAGGCGTAGGCGCCCACGCGGGTGAGGGAGGGAAAGGTCGCGGACAGGGCATCCAGTATCGCCCCGAGTCCCTGCTGCGGATAGACGAGCGCATCGCCGTCCGCCAGGAAAACCCGCCGCACGCTGTGGCGGTAGCGCTCGGGAATGGAGCGGATCTCCGCCAGCACCTCGTCGAGGGTGCGGATACGGAAATGCTTCATCTTGTACATGCCGCAGAAATTGCATGTGTTCTGGGAACAGCCGATGGTGATCTGGAAGATGAGGCTCCCCGCTTCTGAGGGGGGACGAAACAGCGGCTCGTCGTAGTTGAAAAAATACATCCCGGCTCCATTTGGCGTTCAGAATGCCCGTGCTCTATGCCCCGCACCTTACCATGAAAAAGGTCTTCCTCCGCAACGAAAAAACCCCTCGGACGCAAGGGGTTTTCCAGCTGATCTAGAGCAACCTCAAGCTGTCCCCTCCCCCGGAGGGGGAGGGCCAGGGAGGGGGAGCGCCACCGGTTCTCCCCCCCCCCCCCCCCCCCCCCCC
>Ga0209212_1000632_pt1 | contig 66096 bp, 69 predicted proteins | sample RifGroC2_FD_183996 | JGI IMG/M metagenome (GOLD analysis project Ga0209212, IMG submission 183996) | Groundwater microbial communities from Rifle, Colorado, USA - Groundwater C2 (SPAdes) (version 2) | ecosystem: Environmental > Aquatic > Deep subsurface > Groundwater | place: Rifle, Colorado...
TTGCAGCGCAGGCTTTTCTCACTGCCATTATGCTCAACCTCAAGCGCATGGTTAAATTGTTAACCGGAGTAAATTTCAAGGCACGGGCTTATGCGAATGAATGACCCGGGCAGGATTGTCGATATTGACCAGGTTACTCCCATTCGGGCAATATTTACCCTGTTTTTGGAAGATAAAATACTAAATAATCGAAAATTTATTCAGAAATTCTGCCTTTTGGTCCAAGTCTGCTCGTTTTATGGATTTCTTAAACACCTTCATCTCCATGCACAAGACACAGTTCAAACCCTTTCGTTTACTATTGTGTTAAACTAAGCAACATATTTTAATTAAGAGAGGTTAATCATGTCAAGAATTGCAATTATCACGGATACAGATTCCAGTCTTTCCCTCGAATTTTCCAAAGTTCACAACATTCAAATGGTTCCCATCATGATCCAGTTCGGAGAAAAAAGTTTTCGAGATGTTTTTGATATAAACAATCCTGAGACTTTTTCAAAAATTGACCAGGAAGGTAAACTCCCCACCACCTCCGCACCTTCTCCTGGTCAGTTTGCAGAAGCATATAAAGTCGCATTTGATGCTGGGTCAGAATCTGTCTTGTGTTTCACGGTCAGTGGAGAAGTCAGTGCCACTTACGCTGCTGCACTGAATGCCTGTGACACTCTGCCGGGAAAGGATATAACCGTGATTGACACCCGCAGCCTTACCATGCAGCAGGGCTTTATGGCGCTGGCCGCAGAAGAGGCAATCTCCCGCGGCGCTTCAAAACAAGAAGCCATTGCCGCCGCCCTGGATGTGCGCGACCGCTCCCAAATGTTCGCTGCCCTGGCAACGCTCAAATATCTGGCTATGAGTGGACGCATTGGTCACCTTGCAGCAGGTGTTGCCAATATTCTTAACGTAAAACCCATCCTGACCATCAGAAATGGAAAACTCGACTTGCTTGAAAAAATCCGCACTCAGGGTAAATCCTGGATTCGCACAATAGAATTGGCAAAGGAAGCAGCAGAGGGTCGTCAAATTGAACGCATGTGTATCATCCACGTAAATGTCCCCGAGGCTGCTTCACAATTTGAAAAACTCCTTCGTACTCATATAGATTGCCCGTCGGAAATTAGTGTTGCAGAACTCGGACCGGGCTTGTCTATACACTCTGGCGTTGGCATGGTTGGCGTAGTTACGGTATATGCGAAATGAGCTGAAATATAGATTGTCTTAAATTCCAGAGCATACATATGCGCAATACTCATATTTGAAATATTAGAGTCTTTTCATGTGTTGTTGCGAGGAGCGTTTTCACCCTTAGCGAAAGATCGCTCCCGCAGTTATTTAGCCAAAGGATTCCTTATGGATTATTTGGAACATCTTTGGGGATTCAATCTCTCCTCATTCCGTGGATTGAGGGGTAACTCTTGGAACGTATCTTTCCCCATACAACCTTTTTAATAATTGGCCTGGCCACATAATTGCTATATCGTTGGCCATACCTGTGTTTGTTTTGTCTAAAAGAAAATCTTAATTCGGAAACGAAGAAAGCCCTCACACAACCAGCCCGAATAATTGCCATCATTTTATTTTAAATTCAAATCTTTTAATCATTAGAGTTATGTAAAAACTGCAATTATTTTACTAATTTTATCTTATTTATTGTATAATTACCTTGTCGATATTAAAGAATTAGAATCATTTTGGAGAAAACCATGAGTACTTTCAAATTGACCTACGCTACGATGTTTAATCCCCCGGAAGAACTGCATAAATTATACGACCAGGCTCTGACTAAAGTAAAAGCCAACCTTGGACTTGACCATGGAATGCTCATCAATGGCAAGGATGTTTTCGTTCCTACAAAATTCTCTGATCACAGTCCTGCCGATACAAATCTTTTATTAGGTACTTTTCAGAAAGGGGATGCGGCTTATGCCAACCTGGCATTATCTGCAGCTCGAAAAGCATTCCCTGCCTGGTCACGCACGAAATGGCAGGATCGGATCTCATTATTACGCAAAGCAGCTGAAAAGATCGATGATCGCTTGTACGAGATCGGAGCCGCTCTAAGCCTGGAGGTCGGCAAGAATCGCATGGAAGCATTGGGCGACATCGCCGAAACTGCCGACTTGATCCGCTATTCTTGTGATCAGATGGAAAAGAACAACGGGTTTGTGGTCCCCATGGGGAAGGATCCCCTGGTGGGCTACGAGGCTCGTAACGTCTCTCAATTGCGTCCTTATGGTGTCTGGCTGGTCATTAGTCCCTTTAATTTCCCGTTTGCCCTTACAGGAGGTCCAGCTGGTGCAGCTCTGGTCGCGGGAAATACCGTTGTAATTAAACCTGCCACAGATACACCCTGGGTTGTTCGTCTCCTTGTAGAATGCTTTCGCGATGCCGGGTTGCCCGATGGTGTTGTTAACTATGTAACCGGACCCGGCAACAGCCTCGGTCAGGCCTTGATCGAAAGCCCCGAAGTGGACGGTATAACCTTCACAGGATCCTATAACGTCGGCATGAAGATTTTCCGGGATTTTGCCAATGGGCGCTATATCCGCCCCACCATTCTGGAACTAGGCGGCAAGAATCCAGTCATTGTTTCACGCCATGCGGATTTGAATCGCGCTGCGATAGGTATCATCCGTTCTGCTTTTGGGCTGCAAGGACAAAAGTGTTCTGCAGCTTCACGCATATTCATCGAAGAACCAGTTTTTGGTGACCTTATTGACCGTTTGAAGGATTTGGCTGAAAAACTTGTCATTGGAGATCCCACCGATAGAGATGTTTATCTTGGGCCGGTAATTAATCAAAATTCATACCAGGAATATAAATCCTTCACATCAGATTTGGGAAAAGCTGGAAAATTCTTAACGGGTGGCAAGGTACTTACCGACGGAATATACGGAAAAGGCTATTTTTGTTCACCGACTTTTGTAACCGACCTTCCCATGCAGCATCCATTGTGGAAGCAAGAGATGTTCCTGCCAATAACCACGATCGCCAAAGTATCCAGCATCAACGAAGCCATGAATTACGCTAATGATGTGGAATATGGATTAACCGCTGGTTTCTATGGTTCAATCGAAGAAACCGATTGGTTCTTCGATCAGATCCAGGCTGGTGTCTCCTATGCCAATCGTCCACAGGGAGCGACGACAGGTGCCTGGCCTGGTTTTCAACCCTTTGGCGGTTGGAAAGGTTCAGGTTCAACCGGTAAAAATTCCGGTGGTCATTACTATCTGCTCCAATATATGCACGAACAAATCCATACGCTTATAAGATAATTGATTTCTAAACTCCATACGCCTGGGTTTTTGAACTAAACCCGGGCGTATGTTTTTAAATATTCGAAATTCCTTTGGATACTCTTATTATTTGTTTAAAGTTTTTTTATTGTACCAATGTGCCATATTTCCACTCAGACCATTACAAAGAACCATTAGAAACCACTTTAAGGTCGTATATAATAAGGATATGCAATCGGAGCTTGTTCCGCGCGTAGGTACATTCCTGATCCTGGTAGGAATAGGTTTAATAATGGTTTTCGTGACCTACGAGTTGGGTGGGACGGCGCATTTTGACTATTTCTTAATTAGTCTGATTTTCATCTTCATTGGCATTCGTTTGCGGCTCAGTGGAAAGTCTGCCTCTCCAGGAGCCCGTTTTAATTCGGTACGCAGCATACACGAAAAATACAAGCAAAAACAAGACCACAAAACTAATAAGGAAAATTAACATCAGGATTAACCCGGACTATCTATGAAGAAACTAACTTCCCTCAAAAAAGCAATCTCTGATTACGTCGCAAATGGCGACACGGTTTATGCAGCCGGCTTTACTCATCTCATCCCATTTGCCGCTGGACATGAAATGATTCGTCAGAGTAAACGTGACCTTGTGCTTGCCCGTGCCACTCCCGATTTAATCTATGATCAAATGGTAGCCGCTGGTTGCGCACGCAAAGTAATTTTCTCCTACATGGGAAACCCGGGTGTCGGATCCCTGCGCATTGTCCGCTCCGAAATTCAAGCTGGCCGGCTGGAATGGGAGGAGTACTCTCATTTCGGTATGATCTCACGACTGCAAGCCGGCGCATCCGGGTTGCCCTTCATGCCCATGAATCAGACAGGTGCCACCCATTTGGAGGCTGTCAATTCGAACATTCAGCGTGTCCAGGATCCCTTCACAAAGCAAGATGTGATTGTTGTACCAGCGCTCAATCCTGATGTTGCCATCGTCCATGTACAGCGGGCTGACAAGGATGGAAATGCCCATCTGTGGGGCATCATTGGCGAGCAGAAAGAGGCGGCATTTGCTGCCAAACACGTTATTCTCACCGCTGAGGAAATTGTTGATGAATCTGTTATTCGCTCTGATCCCAATCGCACAATAATTCCTGGTTTTATAGTCGATGCAGTTTGCCATGTTCCCTACGCCTGCCATCCCTCCTACGCTCAAGGCTATTATGACCGCGACAATTCTTTTTACCTCGAATGGGACAAGATTAGTTCTTCAATCGATAATGTAAGGGCCTGGCTGGATGAATGGGTGTATGCTGTCCCAGATCATCAGATCTATTGGGATAAACTGGGTAAGCAGACTCATCAACGATTGGAAGTAAAACCACGTCCAAGTCACCCTATAAATTATGGGGATTATTAGTTTTTATGAACACAAATTCATTCCAGACAATCATTCCTTAAAGATTTTTAAATGAATTTTCCAAGCATACCTTCAATTCCTTATATTGATTTTGGCGGTTCTGGTTTCCCCATCCATTTTTCTCACGCGAATGGTTACCCCCCAGCCTGCTACCAACCACTGTTAAATTTGCTGTCCAATGATTATCATGTCTTCTCCATGCTGCAACGCCCCTTATGGCCGAATTCCAACCCGGAAGAGATCAAGGATTGGCTCCCTTTTACCGCTGATCTGCTTGCATTCCTGGATCAGAAATCATTAGACTCTTCAATAGCCATAGGTCACTCCTTGGGTGGGATTACCTCACTGCGGGCAGCCATTCTCGAACCGGATCGTTTTAAAGTCCTGGTTTTGATTGATCCGGTACTTTTTCCTCCCAAATTCATTTTTGCCAGAAGATTGATCTGGTCACAGGACACGATTTATCGCTACCATCCCCTTATTAAAGCCACCCGCTACAGGCGACGGGATTTTACCGACCTTGAAAGTATCTTCACAGGTTTCCGACGCAAACCTGTTTTCCGCTATATGGATGATGACGGTCTGCGGGCTTATGTGAAAGGCATTACCACGCCCACGCCAGGAGGCGGTTATAGATTATCCTTCAGTCCGGAATGGGAAATGCGTATTTACGCCACAGGGATTTGGAAGGATATGGATATTTGGCGCAAATTACACAATCTCAAAATCCCCGTCCTGGTCATCCGTGGTGCTGAAACTGACACTTTTTTACCTTCATCTGCCAGGTTGTTTAAAAAACGCCTACCTTCTGCCAGCATCGTTACCTTGGAGAAAACCACCCACCTCGTCCCCTTGGAACGTCCGAACGAAGTGTACAATACAATTGTTAAATTCCTTCAGGAGAAATTATGACCGATCTCACCTTTACACCTGCTGAGCTAATGATCGTAAATGCTGCCCGTCTGTTACAGGATGGTGATGTGGTATTTGTAGGGGTGGGGCAACCCAACCTAGCATGCAACCTTGCAAAACGCACTCATGCACCGGATCTTGTTATGATATATGAAGCTGGTGTAATCGGAGCTGAACCTTCCCGATTGCCACTTTCCATCGGCGATCCGACCCTGGTCAGCGGTGCCCTTTCGGTGGTTAGTATGTATGATATCTTTGCCACTTACCTTCAGCGTGGAAATGTGGATGTTGGATTTTTAGGAGGTGCTCAGATTGATCGCTATGGCAACATCAATGCCACCATTATCGGTGGCGACTATGCGCATCCGAAAGTCCGCTTGCCTGGTTCAGGCGGTGCCCAGGAGATTGCCGCATGGGCTAACCGCTGTTATATTATGACTCCACACCAGATACGCCGATTCCCAGAAAAAGTTGATTTCCTGACATCCGCAGGCTACCTGGACGGCAAAGGCGGACGTGAAAAAGCCGGCTTACGTGGAAAAGGACCTGTCGCGGTCGTTACAGACCTGGGAATTCTCGAACCCGACGCAGATGGCGAATTGATGCTCACAGCCTTGCACCCAACCAAAACCGCCGACCAAGCTATTCAAAACACCGGTTGGCCACTCAAAATATCTCAAAACTTACGCACCACCCAACCGCTAACAGAAAAGGAACTTCAGATCTTACATGAAGAGCTGGATCCGACCGGCATTTACCTCAAGACGGAATAGTTTTTTAAAGAAATTGAATGCTGATCTTTCTTAAAGGAACATAATTAGTGAATGAACTGATCCAAATTTTTATTAATTTGCGTCCCCTCGCACAGAAATGGATCCTGGTGTGCTTGTTTTTCATATCAGCGTGGATCCTTTCGGATTTATTGGGTTTCTTGACAAAACGGGCTTTGAAAACCAAACACCTGGGAATAAGTTCCACGCGAACGCGTCCCGAGAGGCAAGAAACTTTACATGGATTGCTTAAGGGGATTTTCAATGTCGTCTTCTTTTCAGTTGCAGGGCTTATGAGTTTAGGTCAATTTGTTGAAACAAGTACCCTGGTATGGATGGTTGGATTATTCGGTGCTGGATTTGGTCTTTCTGCCCGGCCAATGATTAGCGATGTCATGGCAGGAGCAAGTTTTATTTTTGAAGATACATTTGCTGTTGGTGAGAAGGTGGAAATTCAGGGAATAGAAGGAATTATTGAAGCAATCACCTTGCGAACTACCTGGTTGCGATCACCTACCGGCGAACTATATACCATACCCAATGGCGACATCCGCACAATGCGTAACTTTAGCAGGGGACGTTTTTCGCCCGCCAACATCACCTTGAAAATTCATGCTGCTGATATTCAACAAACAATTTCAATTCTCGAACAGCTCGGTCAGGATTCGTTGAATACAATGCCCAATTTAATCGAACCCTGGCAAGTAATTAATACAACAGGTGAAATTGGGCAGGTGATTGAGCTGACCCTGCTTGCCAAAGCCCGTTTCGGTAAAGCTGCCGAAATGCGCACAAGACTTCTTTCCATAGTACAGACAGCGCTTGCAGCAGAAAACATTGAAATTGCCAATTAACATGACCGCCAATCTGCCTGGCACACATCGATCCTTTTTTCCCGCTATTTTTCTCTCCCCTGACGAACCACGCCTGCGAGCTGGTTGGCGACTTCTGATTCAAACCATCTTCATGCTGCTACTGATGGGATGTTTTGGAATTCCGATAGGCTTAATAATTTACATCCCATCCATTCAAATATCAGATCAACTTTTCATGCTGCTCAGCGAGGTGATTTCATTTACCACCATCATCTTGTCTGTATTCCTCTCTCGAAGATACCTGGACCGGCGCTCTTTTTCAAGTCTGGGACTTGATTTCTCCTCCAGAGTTATTAAAGATCTGACTATCGGTTTTTTGATCGCCTTTTTCTCCTTGGCTCTTATTTTTCTTATGGAAATCCTGCTCGGTTGGGCTCATTTTGATGCGTTTGCTTGGGAAGCGCAGCCCCCGGTTTCAGTAGTATCCGGTATTCTCCTGGCGTTACTAATATTTCTTCTCGTAGGATGGAATGAGGAATTACTAAGTCGCGGCTATCATCTCCAGACGCTCACATCAGGAACAAATCTTCCGCTTGGCTTGATCTTATCGTCAGCAATCTTTGGCATTTTACATATCAACAATCCCAATGCCACCTGGATTTCCACCGTTGGAATTTTTCTGGCTGGGATGTTTCTGGCTTTTGGGTATGTGCGCACGCACCAACTATGGCTTTCAATTGGAATACACATCGGGTGGAATTTTTCGGAAGGTGTTGTGTTTGGATTCCCAGTTAGTGGCTGGAATGGATTTCAAATCACTAAAGCCACATTCACCGGTCCTGCATTGTGGACAGGAGGCTCATTCGGTCCTGAGGCAGGTTTAATAGTTCTGCCTGCGCTTCTGGTTGGTGCAATTCTGATTTATATTTATACTAATCCAAAAATTCGATAAAGAATAGGAAAAGAACAACCATGCAAGCTATCCTTGCCGCAATCCCAATCATCATCATTCTCATTCTTATGGTCGGCTACCGCTGGGGAGCTGCCCGGGCTGGTTCTGCTGGATATCTTACAGCTTTTCTGATTGCTTTGGCGTTTTTTGGCGCAAATTCACAAGTACTGGCATTTGCGCATACCCGGGCATTATTATTATCGGTCGATGTTCTATTGATTGTCTGGTCTGCATTTTTGCTTTACCAGGTTGCAGATGAAGCAGGAGCCATCAAAATAATCGGCGAAGCGCTACCATACCTCACTAACGACCGTGGCATGCAAGCAATTCTGATTGGCTGGGTCTTCGCCTCTTTTCTTCAAGGAGCGGGGGGATTTGGGGTTCCTGTAGCGGTCACCGCTCCCATTCTGGTTGGGCTGGGATTCAATCCGATTGCGGCTGTGGTTATTCCATCCATCGGGCATGGTTGGGCGGTCAATTTTGGCTCACTGGGCTCGGCTTTTAATGCTTTAATGTCTGCAACCAATCTGAATGCAGCAGATCTTGCCCCCGCAGCCGCTGTTTTCCTGGGTGTGGCAGCTCTTTTGACTGGCATAATGGTTTCCCATGCCGCTGACGGCTGGTCGGGGGTTCGGCGCTTGTCCCTAAAAGCGATGATAATTGGCTTCGTGATGGGTACAACTCAATATTTAATCGCAGCTGCTGGTTTATGGAACATCGCCGCTTTCGGAGGCGGACTGGCAGGTCTTATAGTCAGCTTTCCATTGGCACAATGGGGAAATAAAAAGGAAGAAGGCTCATCCCACAAACTGGCTTTGCGCCCTCTTTTAATAGCCCTTTCAGCCTATGGCATATTAGTACTGCTTACAATTATAATCTTACTGGTTCCCGTATTCAAAGATATATTAGGAAAAACAGTTATCCAGGTTCAATTCCCGCAAACGATCACTTCCCTGGGCTATATTACACCTGCTGGCACAAACCGCCCCATCCACATTTTCACTCATGCTGGCGCAATCCTTGTTTATGCATCTCTCATCTCATACTTTATCTACAACCGTTCCGGGCTTTATCAAAATGGAGCTGCAAAACGAATTCTCAACAGTACATTAAAAAGTGTCATGTCTTCAAGCCTAAGCATTGCTGAAATGGTCGCCATGGCAATGATCATGCAACAGTCTGGCATGACAGAAGCCATCGCCCAGGGACTGGCAGCATCGGTTGGTGTAGCTTATCCTGTGGTCGCTCCCTGGATTGGGGCTATTGGTGCAATTATGACAGGGTCCAACACCAACTCCAACGTCATATTTGCTTCACTTCAAATGCGCACTGCCGAATTGCTCTCATACAGCGTTCCTATCATTCTTGCTGCACAAACAGCAGGAGCAGGGTTGGCATCTGTCATTGCCCCCACCAAGGTAGTAGTCGGAGCCAGTACAGCCGGCATGGTTGGGCGCGAAGGTGAAATAATGCGCTCCATGATCGGATACACGACATTTCTATTATCATCCATCAGTTGTCTTTCTGCCATTGCAATCTGGGTATGGAAGTAAATTATGTTAAAAAATAAACTTTTCCGTCACACAACAACCTTTATCTTGATTGTGCTGGCATCAACCTTGCTGTTTCCAATTTCCCAATTTGGTACAACTCTGGCCATTTGGACTTTATTGTCTGTTATCATTGCAGCAAATCTTATCAATCTGGTAATTATCTGATAACCTGGAATGAATCCTGATATTAAAGTAATCCTGTTTGACCTGGGTAAGACGTTAATGTTTTCACGTTTTCCATGGCCAGAAATATTTTCCCGGGCGGATATAGCCCTCTTTAATATCCTTGAGGCGTCTGGTTTTTCATCGGTTCCCCAATTCACTCCGGATGAATTTCAAGTTTGTCTCAATAATTATTATGACCAGAGAAATATTGACCTAGTGGAGCTAAGCGCCAGCTTTGTTCTCAGGGATTTTTTAACCTCAAAAGGATATGTAAATGTTCCCAATCCTGTCATTCGGCAAGCCTTGGACGCGATGTACGCCATTACTCAGTCCAACTGGTTTATCGAAGAAGATACAATTCCTACCCTCAAAGAATTAATCAAAAGAGGGTTCCGACTGGGGTTGATATCAAATGCTGCTGACGACCGCGATGTTCAACAACTGGTAGATCGATTGGATTTACGCCCTCATTTCGAATTTATTCTCACTTCAGCTGCCTGCGGCAGGCGCAAGCCTCATCCACTCATATTCAAAAATGCCCTCACATACTTCTCTGTGGAGCCTCGCCAGGCAGCCATGGTCGGGGATACACTTATGGCTGATATTTCAGGCGCTGAAAATTTGGGTATATATAGTATCTGGCTTACACGTCATGTTCAGCTTCCTCCAGATGGGGATCTGCCCGTCCAACCTCAAGCAGTCATTTCCACCTTAAAAGAATTATTACCACTCCTCGAAGAAATTCGCACAGATCAATAATCCTCTCCCGGAATAACGGTTACAATTGGGCGTTATGAATATATTCACTATTCCCAAGTCGTCAAAATTCCTTCCCTACATCGCCCTTGCCACTGGAATCCTGGCACTTAGCTTAACTGCCATGTTCGTACGCTGGGCAGACGCTCCTGCTACAATAACCGGCTTTTATCGGCTACTTATCACTTCGCTTATACTGCTGCCCCTTTTCACATGGAAAAACTCAAAAAACAATCGGATCACACGACGAAACTTGATCTTCCCAATCCTGGGAGGTCTCTTCACCGCTTTTGATTTCGCATTTTGGAACTCATCCGTCCTCTACACAACTGCCTCTAACGCCACCTTATTGGGAAACACAGCTCCAATCTGGGTTGCTCTGGTCACCATCTTTATCTTTCGCCACCGGTTGCCGAAAGGTTTTTGGTTTGGCCTGACTCTTACACTTGGCGGAGCTGCCCTGGTGCTGGGTAATGATTTCATCATCCATCCCCGTTTAGGCATGGGGGATCTGATGGCTCTTGCCGCGGGTTTCTTTTATGCCGGTTATCTGCTTTCCACCCAACGCGGCCGTGAAAGCCTGGATCCACTCTCATACATGACAATCATGGTCATCAGCGCCAGTCTTTTTAGCTTATTTATTAATCTCATTTTGGGATTTCCTTTCAGTGGCTATTCCCAACAATCCTGGTTGGTTTTCCTTGCGCTTGCATTGGTCTCCCAGATCCTTGGTTATATGTCAGTTTCATATGCTCTCGGGCACTTGCCAGCCTCAGTTGTAGCCCCCACAATGATTGGTCAACCAATTCTCACAACTTTGCTTGCCATTCCACTGCTGGGTGAATTGCCCCAATCCATACAACTTATCGGTGGAATGATCACCCTGGCTGGTATCTATCTTGTGCATAATTCCTATAATAAGAGCTTGGCACCAACGAAAGATTAATAGGATAAAAATTAAATCTGGTGCCTGAATGAAACTCAAGTAAGGAACATATTTTGCCTTCCCAACCGTGTTGAAAACTCTGATATTATTCCTTTTCTTTGTTAAGCAATACTCGTTACAGCCTTATAAAGGAAACCCGTATCCACTTCCCATCTACCCAACCACCAACCTGATTGGCTCTTCCATATATTTTCCCAAGGTCTGCATAAACCTGGCCGCTTCAGCGCCATCACTTACACGGTGATCGACAGAGATGGTTGCCTTCATCCTCCACCCAGTCTTTAGAACACCATTTTCCACAACTGCGGTTTCCTGGGCAGACCCTAAAGCCAGGATAGCCACTTCAGGCGGATTAATAATTGCTATGAACTCATCTACATCATACATACCCAGGTTGGATATTGAAAAAGTGGAGCCTTCGATATCATCTGGTTTTACTTTGCCCGATCGCGCCCTTCCTGCCATTTGCCTGGCTTCCTGTGATATTAGACGAAGTGGCTTCCTGTCTGCTTCCCGGCACACCACTGTCAGCAAACCGCCTTCCACTGCCACTGCAATCCCAATATTCACACTATTGTGCTGAAGAACCTCATCTCCGGCTTGGGATGCATTCAGGTTTGGAAATTCCCGCAATGCAAGTGCAGCTGCCTTTACTACAAAATCATTGACTGATAATTTTTCTCCTTCTGGCAAAGCTGCATTGAGTTGAGTTCGCAGATCAAGCAGCCTTTCAACCTTATAGGCACGGGTGACATAAAAATGTGGCACCTTTTGCTTGGATTCCGCCATTCTGCGGCCAATTATCTGCCTTAACTTGCTCAGACCAACTCGTTTATCGGTCATTGAATCGGCAGTTTGCAGTGGGGTGGTCCCAGCTTCCAAAGCATCCACATCCTGCCGAACGATTCGCCCTCCCGGGCCACTGCCTCGCAATGTATCAAGCGAAATACCCTTTTCAGCAGCCAGTCTCCTTGCCAACGGCGATATCCTTTGCCGGGTATTTTGCCCTGAACTTTTCATAGTATTTTTGGGTTCATCGGTTGGCGATTTCGTTTGATCGACTCGCCCATCTACCACTCCAGGTCTGTTTTCCGCTACTACGGAAGTATCTGCTGCAACAAATTTGCTGATATCTTCTTCCAGTGCTCCAATCACTGCAATGGGAGCATTTATTGGTAATACAGAGCCCTGTTCGACCAGTAACCGGCGAATAACTCCGCTGAAGCCAGATTCAACCTCTACCGTGGCTTTATCAGTCTCAATTTCAGCAATTACCTCGCCTTTGGTAATGGGATCGCCCTCACTTTTTACCCAACGCACCAGTGTGCCTTCAGCCATGTCAAAACCCAATTTAGGCATGATCACCACATCAGCCATTCAGTACCTCCTTTACAGCAGCCAGGATATCCGGCACCTGGGGTAAAGCCATTTGCTCCAAATTCCGGTTATAAGGCAAAGGTACTTCCTTTTGAGCCACGCGTTTAATTGGAGCATCCACATAATCAAAGGCATCTTCGTAAATACGGGTACTTACTTCAGCGCCAACTCCAAAGCTTTTCCAGCCTTCTTCGACTATGACAGCCCGGTTGGTTTTCTTGAATGATTCGATTACTGGACCCATGTCTAATGGACGTAACGTCCGTAAATCGATCACTTCAGCCTCCACGCCATCCCTGGCTAATTCTTCAGCTGCTTTCATAGAGAGTTCCAGCCCTTTGGAATAACTGACAATAGTCACATCCTTACCCTGACGTTGAATTTTTGAGACTCCAATTGGAATACTATAATCTTCTTCCGGCACTTCTCCGCGCACCTGGTACATGGTGGCATGCTCAATGAACATGATAGGGTCATTCGATCGAATGGCTGCTTTCAGCAAACCTTTAGCGTCTTCCGGAGTTCCGGGGGCTACGACTTTAAGACCTGGGAAGTGCGCAAAAACCACATCCGGTGTTTGAGAATGTGTGGCGCCCAGCTGCCGTCCACCTCCACTTACGGTTCGAATAACCAATGGCAACACAAATTGCCCACCAAACATGTAATGCAACTTGGCAGCTTGGTTAACGATGTGGTCCATGGCGGAAAAAGCAAAATTTATGGTCATTAATTCCGCTACAGGCCTTAGCCCGGTCATGGCTGCCCCTATGGCTGCCCCCACAATTGCGGATTCTGAGATAGGGGTGTCTTTAACCCTTCCAGCACCAAAGTGGTCGTAGAATCCCTTGGTAACAGCGTAAGTACCGCCCCAAACACCCACCTCCTCACCCAGGATGAAAACTGATGAATCTCGCTCCATCTCCTCCCAGAGCGCCTGTGATATTGCTTCACGCATGGTTAATCGCGCCATCCTGTCCTCTCTTATCCTATTACCATTTTTTATGTAAATAAATAATATCAATCAACATATATATCCATAAAAAGTTCTTCGGGTGTCGGTTCCGGGCTTGTCTGGGCAAATGCCTCAGCAGCTTTTACATCCTCTTCAGCTCGTTTCTCAATCCCTGTCAACTCATCCGAGCTCGCAATTTTTTTCCCTAGTAGATATGAATGGTAGATGCCAATAGGGTCTTGCTCCTGCCATTTTTTGATTTCAGCCTGTTCACGGTAACGTTCCGGGTCACCCATAGAATGTCCCCTGAAACGGTATGTCATGATCTCCAGCAAGTAAGGTCCTTCTCCTGACCGGACGCGTTCTATGGCTTTCGATGAGGCATCATAAACAGCGATAATATCCATCCCATCCACTCTTTCATTCGGGATGCCATATCCTTCGGCTTTCTGGCGGATCTCTGAAACTGCAGATGCATGTTCAACCGTGGTACCCATTCCATATTGATTATTCTCGCACACCCACAGCAAAGGCAACTTCCATACTTTTGACAAGTTTAATGCCTCATGAAAATAACCAATATTGGTGGCACCATCGCCAAACATGCAGATGGTCACTGCATCCTTATTGGCATACTGATCACCCAACGCCAGCCCCGCTGCCAGCGGAAGGTGGGAACCTACAATTGCATGACCACCCCAAAAGTTTCGACTGGTATCTGCCATGTGCATTGAGCCCCCTCTTCCTTTAGATACTCCAGTTGCCTTTCCAAGCAGCTCTGCCAGGATCGCATTGACTGGGAGACCACAATTAACCGCTACACCATGATCCCGGTAAGCAGTAATAACGCGATCCTGAGGAAGTCGGGCTCCAATTAACCCGGTACTGACTGCCTCCTGCCCAATATACAGGTGCAGAAAACCACCTATCTTGCCTTGCTGATATAGTTCTGCAGCCCGTTCTTCCATGCGCCTGATGAGTACCATTTGATAATACATGTCGAGGTGCTTTTCCGGATTTATGTTCATACTACCCTGCCTGAATAGATTTATTGTCCTTATTATACAAATGTTTTCCAATAACTCCGCTTCAATATTGAATTGATTATATTCGATAATTAAACTCTTATTTATTTGTTTATTGATAGAAAATATTTATATTCAAAACAAAATCCCCGGCAGGTAATCACCTGCCGGGGATAGTAACGCTCTCATCCACCGCCTATAACAGCCAAAACTTTGATTACATCTCCATCCTGGATGATGTAATCTTTCGTTTTCTGCTCCCCATCCAACACAACCAAGGCAATTAGTTCAGGTTTTATATTCAGTCTGACCAGGGTTTCTCGTACAGTATGTCCGGATTCCACTTCAAACTCATCCTTCCCGTCGAGATACACTTTTAACGCACTGGTAGCCCGAATAATAGCAGTCATTTCATGCAACCAGTTCAGCAAGATTTAACGCTGAGAGTCTTTCCGGTGTTGGCATTCCATCTTTGTTCCAGCCTCGCTGCTCATAATACATGTCCAACAACCGGTGGACATCTTCTATTTTAGTGATCTGTCCTTTGGTCGCTCCCGATTTTGGGGCTTCCTCATAAAATCGTGGTGCCGGTAAATCCCAACTGCGGCCAAAACCATTGTTTTCCCGCGCCCAGAACATACGAGTCAGATTCCAGATACGCTCTCCGACTTTTTCATAATCTACCCATGTTCGGTGAATACCTGTGATGGCTTCAAGTGCAGGGATGTATAGATCACGATCGATACCCAGTTCCACCCATTGCAAACGGCAGCCACCCAACACATCAAACATGGGGCGGAAATTCTGCAGCCAGATTACGCGTGCAACTTTTTCAGGGACAACCAGGTCACGGCCAACTTGCAAATCATAGGTAATAGCCCAAGCGCGGTTGTGGTGCGCACCTACATCGCAGGTCATATACGCCAGCAGCATGGCAGTGGCATTGTGAGTTGCATAGGCAGATTGTTCCATACCTTTTACGTGGATGGCAAACTTCTCAGAACCCTTGCCAATTTTCTGAGAAGCTTTTTTGACACCTTCTGACAGCAACGCACCCAGCCCCTCTTTTCGGGAGATTTTGCCGATCAGTTCAAAAGTAGCTTCAACATTGCCAAATCTCAGGTCTACCCCATCAGTGTCTGTTTTAGTGAAAATACCATTTTCATAACATTCCATTGCCCAGCCGATGGCATTCCCGGCACTAATCGTGTCAAGACCTGCATCATCTGCCAGCAGATTCGCCTGTGCCACGGCCTCAATATCGGAAATACCCAAGTTTGACCCCATCAATCCGATAGTCTCATATTCCGGCCCTTCAACATAACTGCTGTATTTTTTCGAGCGGCTATATTTTCCACACGGAGACGGGCAGCCAAAGCAGCCTTTGTCGGTAATCACAATTTTATCACGCATGACAGAACCATAAAGATTTTTTCCATCTTCAAAAGATCCGGCACTGAAATTTCGCGTGGGAAGTGCTCCTACTTCGTCGCACCAACTGGTTACCACAGTTGTCCCATATCGAGTCCACTCTGCCAGAAAACTGGCATCCTTGCAAGCTTTATACAACGCCTTGCCTGCCTGCCGATAAGCTGTTGTATCTGAAACCGGGATAGATTTTGTACCGTGGATAACAATCGCCTTCACTTTCTTTACACCCATCACCGCCCCTACGCCACCGCGTCCAGCCTGCCGGCCAAAATCGTGATTAATACACGCGTATGGCACAACGTTTTCACCACCTGGGCCGATGACAGCCACCTGGTATTCTTCACCCAACTTATCTTTAAATTGCTTTTCAACTGAGATGGTTCCCATGCCCCAAAACTCTTTTGCATCCCGCAATTCAATTTTGTCATCATTTATGAACAGATAAACTGGTTTGGGGCTGATACCTTCCAAGATAATACTGTCCAACCCGGCATATTTAATCTCAGCCGTAAAATGCCCCCCCATCGAAGCAGATGCATAACCACCGGTAAGTGGAGATTTGGTAGTGAAATCACATTTCCCCGCGCCGGGGATCATCAAGCCAGACATGGGGCCACTGGAGATGATCAATTTATTGTCAGGACCCAATGGGTCAGCTCCCTGCGGTACTTCCTTATAAAGAAAATACGCACCGAAACCACGTCCACCGATGAAATCGCGCGCCACATCTGCCGGAGTCTGTTCTTTTGTGATTTTACCGGTTGTCAAATTAACACGTAGAATTTTTCCACCATATCCGTTCATCGTTGTCTCCTAAACTCCTGCTGTTTCTTTTTCTTCGATCCACAACGCGCTGGTACCGCACATGTCCACACAATCTCCGCAAAGGTCACACTTCCAGGCTGCATTAGCCAGTTCTACCCGTACGAACATTACATCTTCCGGACATTCCGGAACGCAGGCTTCGCACAGATTACATTGATCAAAGTCAACATACCAGGCGCCTTTGGAATTTAGCTTTATGGCTTCCTCTGGACATACTGCTGCGCAATCTCCGCATTGAGTACACACCTTCACCTCATATACACCGGGTACGGGAAAATGAGGTTTAATGACTAGTGCTGATTTCTTTGGATTGCTTTCGCCAAACAAATTCAGCGAGCAAGCCACCCGGCAAGCATTACAACCTGAACATTTGGTACTATCCACATATAATTGCATAGAAGGACTCCTTATTTGAATTTAAAAAGCAATTCACCCGTATAAGATTACATCTTTTGCCAGGAATTGAACAGCGACATCTATCATCTTTCACATGGTACAGGCATCCTGTATTGGTTCAAAGTTTTAGTTTTTTAATTGGGGTAATAATTCTCTTAGCGCTTTGATCAAAACATCAACATCTTCCATGGTATTGTATCCTTGCACTGATATTCGTACAAATTGTGACTCGCGCCATTGAATAAGTGGAACTTCAATCTTGTATTCATCATATAACCGGGATTTTAACACTGTAAGGTTTGTAACTGGCAGAGGAGCTATTCCCATCTGGGCATAAAAATCAGATTCAAGCGGATATAATGGTTTCTTATTGGATACATTGCATATCTGTTCAATGGCTATGCGCAATAGTCGATGGCATTCAAATCTTACTTTGTCCCAGTGGTTATCCTGCATAAATTGAATGGCTGCTGGCACACTTAAAAACGCAGACGGATCCTTCGTTCCAGTCCATTGCAAGATATCTATGAATCGAGAACCGGTGCTTGTTTCTGGTGTCGCATGAATGCCCCAACTCATTACCAAAGGTTCGATGATTTCCTGAACCTCTTTTCGGACATACAGGAATGCTGCTCCCTTAGGGCTGAGCATCCACTTGTGACAATTCCCAAAAACAATATCCGCCCCAACTCTTTGTAAATCTACAGGTATTTGCCCCGGGGCATGTGCCGCATCTATTACTGTCAATATGCCATTTTTTCGGGCGCGCTCACATATTTTCTCCACAGGCAAACGAACGGCAGTTGGTGAAGTGATCATGCTCAAATAGATGACCTTCGTCTGCGGCACAACACCCCGCCAAAATTCCTCAATAATTACTTCATCCGTTTGCACTGGAAGTGATATTGCCTGGTGAATATAGTTTACGCCAGTTTTTTTACAAACAGACTCCCAGGAATAATCACAAGCACCATATTCATGATCACTGGTCAATATTTGATCGCCCTGGTCCAGCTTTAGCGAACTCGCTACGACATTTACTCCAAATGTTGCATTCGGTATAAAAACCAAGTCGTCTGCCGCAGCATTCAGATATCGGCCTAATTTTTCCCTGGCTTCGAATAACAAACCATCCAACTCCCGTCCAAGGAATAGCACTGGTTGGCTTTCCAAACGTGATTGCCAGTCCCGGTAGACGGAAAATACAGGTTTGGGTGTCGCCCCGAATGAACCATGATTCAAAAATGTTACGTCTGGGTCAATTAAAAATAATTCTTTTAGTTTATTCATAATCAAACGATACTCCCCCCCCTTTCAAAATCGAAATAAATATTGGGTTTCCCCAAGTTATCCAGCGTATGATCACCATACAGGCCGGAGAAACCTAATTTCTTCCCGAAATGGCTATAATTATTCGCTCTCAAATTATACTTTCCCAGCCCCTTACCGACAACCTCATTATTTCTTGCTGACTAATCCATTTTATCTGTTGACACACCTCATTTCTTGGGTTATCCTTGCCACGTCCGGGCGGGTCCGGCGCGGCAGGGCCCTGCGAACCCCGTCAGGTCCGAGAGGAAGCAGCGGTAAGGAGGTATCTCTGGGTGCCGCCGGTTCGCCTGCCCGGATATTTTTATACCAGCGGGGTCGCTCTACTCTTTTTCAGAGTTTTGTGGCAAAATAATCTTATGAGTCGTTTGTTAAAATTCCTGCTTGCAATCCTGTTGGGATTGTCTGTTGGTTTGGTTTACGGCTGGGTAATCAGTCCTGTGGAATACCTGGATACTACCCCCAATACTTTACGCTATGATTACCGCACCGATTATGTACTGATGGTCGCGGAGATATTTGATTCAACTCAGGATGTTGAGCAAGCCATCCGTCAGCTTGCTCAACTCGGTAGTGATCCACCGGTTGAAATTGCCATTCAGTCTCTCGCCTATGCCACCCAAATAGGGTACGCTCCCGAAGACCTGGTTCTAATCCAAAATCTGGCAACAGCCCTACAAACCTGGCAACCCATCTCTGGAGGTCTCGCACCATGAGCAGGGCTCGCAGACGAAGAACAAACGAAGAAGGCGTTCCTACAAAAGGGAACTGGTACCTTCTTTCTGGTGTTGTGATTGGGGTTCTGCTTGGTCTGATAATTTCTTGGGTGGTTGCTCCTGTGAAATATGTTAATACTGTTCCTGCCTCGATGCGCGCAGATTTCAAAGATGAATTCCGCTCACAAATTGCATCCGCTTACTATTCAAGTAATAATCTTGCGCGCGCCCAGGCACGATTGGCGCTACTTGGGGATCCTGACCCAATCCAGTCTCTCACAACCCAGGCTCAAAACCTGCTGACGGCTGGTGATCCTACGGGTACAGCTTATCTTCTAGCGTACCTGGTAGATGCATTGAAGCAGTCCACCGGTATAATATTGGAAACAGCCACCCGCAATACGCCCACGGGAAATACTTCCACATCAACACCGGATGGTATTTCTCTGTCATCCACAGGAACTCCATCCAAATTACCCACCTCCGTAAATACACCCACACCTCGCCCAACTCATACACCTTCACCCACACTTGGTGAGCCCTTTATATTGAAATCCAATCAGGCAATTTGCGATTCACCCCAAAAATCTCTTCTGCTCCAGGTGATAGTAACCAATTCTGCCGGTCAGCCTATACCTGGCACCGAAATCATTATTACATGGTCAACTGGTGAGGAACATTTTTTTACGGGCTTGAAACCAGAGCTAGGGGATGGCTATGCTGATTTCCTAATGATACCGGATGTCTTCTACAACATTCAACTTGCAAAGGGTGGCGCATTAGTATCCAATCTAACCGCTCCTCCCTGCTCCGTGGAAGCTGGCAACACGACCTGGGGTAGCCTGATTCTTATTTTTCAACAACCCTGATACAGATTCCAGGTAACGATTGTTCAAATTTGTTATAAACAAAAAAGGGTCACCATAAAAGAGACCTTTAAGTGAATTACCCGATTCTAACCTTTAAGGCATGGGGTTTTTATAAGCCCAATCATCGCCAATGATGATATCCACATCTGTAACAGAATCCGGATCAAAGCGAGTTCTCACTTGCGATGACCCAATATTCATGACTGCCATGAGGTATTTCAATAGGTATGGTTTCCCGGAATGATCCACAAGTACAGTAACCGCAACTTTATCACCCGAGTTGTCCGTTGATGTGATATTCATCCCCTGAGATTTGAAATAGTCAGCGGTTCTAACTGCTATACCTTCTGTGTAGGTACCATTTAGAACAGCAACACGAGATCCCTCTGCCTGCATCAATTGCGTGGGATCCCCACTAGCCATTGGGCTTAGCGCTCCACTAGATGTGAAGATCTGGTCACGCAAGAGGCGGATTTGATCTGGAATGGGTTTAAGTACATCTGCAGGGCCTCCACCGTTTGGAAGTGTTAATGTGATCGGAATCGCCATGTGAAAATCAATGACACCAGTGTTGATGTCCTTCAAATCTATCTCACGCGCCAACAAAGCCAGGCGAAGCGCATCTTCGAGAGTCATATTCATATGAATGCCCGAAGAAAGCTCCTGGTAAAGGGGGTATATTTTGGGAACCAGTTCGGGCCAGTAGTTCAAAACACGTTGTCTTATCCCCAGGATCACATCTTGCTGTCGCATGGCACGATCGATATCTCCAAGATCTTCACTCGCATCTTTCGTGTGCCTAGTTCGCGCATAAGCCAGGGCCAGATCCCCTGGTAAAGCATACATGATCCCAGCTTCCAAAGTAACCGGTATATCATTTTCTCCCAGCCTGTCAACCGCTACGGTTTTCAAAGGCGTAACGCTGACTCCGCCTATTTCGTCGATGATGCGCTCAAAAGTATGAAAATCCACCTGTGCATAATATTGAATGGGTACTCCCAGGAATTCTTCAACCGTTTTCATTGCCAATCCAGGACCTCCACCAGGAAGTTTCCAACTCTCGCCCAGTGAGTAAGCCGTATTGATCCGGTTATATCCAAAATCTGGTATGTTCACCCACATATCTCTTGGGATCGACAACATGCCGGCAGTTTTTGTCAACGGGTCAATCGTTAGAAGCATCATGGTATCCGAGCGAGGTGCGCCAGTACCAGTTTCCCAGTCCCGATAATCCAAACCAATGATCAATACAGTGACTCTGGTGGCACCGTCCCAAGGCGGTGGCAGCTCAACCATGGGAGCGCTGACCGTCGGGGTGGTTCCCACAGAAGGTGTGCCGACTCCGGGTGCGTTCGTTCCAGTTAGGTTTGTCTGTGGATTTATACTTCCATCACCCAAGGCACAGTTTTGAGGAGGGACTCCTGGCAATGAAGTCAACCTCCAACAGGCTGTAAAATTCCGTGCAAAAAGAAAAAGTGCAATAGCAGCTGCAAGTCCAACCCCCCATGTGATTAATTGTGTTGCAGTCGGTTTTTTAATTTTATTGTTAAATTTTGAGATTTCCACTATTTTGTTGCCCATATATTTTCAATCCGGTTTCAGATAAACCATTCCAAGCCCGAGTCGGTTTAGACCTTCTTCAACCCAATAGTTTATCGCCAAAGAATCTTCGTCCATAGCAGCCATCAATACAGGGATCGAACGCTGATCTTCGATGCAAGCAATTGCCCGATATGCTTCTATCCTGCTCACATCCTTCAGGTTTGGCAAAAGATCCAACAAACCCGGAATCGCGTCTTTGCCAATTGCTATTAATGCAGTTGCTGCCAGATTTGTCGTAACTGTTTCAGTCTCAGCCATCATTTTCAGCAAATTTCTTATAGCGCTGGCATCAGGGTGATGGCATATTGCCAGCGCTGCACATTGCCGCACTTCCTGCGATTCATCTTCAAGTGATAGTATTAAAAATTCTATTGGTGGATTTACCATTTGCGCCAGGGTTCGCACAGCCCACCAGCGTGTATCGTCATCAGAAGAAATCAACATCTCTTTAAGACCTGGCAGAGCTTCAAAACCATGAACTGACAATCCGGCGACTGCTAGTTCCGCCCGATGGTCATCACCGCTGGTCAATTCGATCAACAGGGATGTAATTTCCGCATTCATTACTATTTCATGGGGGGAGGAGGTAGCGGCAAATCTTTCTCCAGCACCGCCACCCATTTGTCTCCCTCATCAATCAGCATTACGGGAATTTCATCCACGATCGGGTATTTACGATCGCAATCCTGGCATATCAGCCACTCCCCTTGATGTATTTTCAGAAAGCCATCTTTTTCACGAACACAGGCCGGGCAACGTAATATATCTAATAATTCTTTACTGATCATCTTTATCTCCGGTTTTTTTCATTTGATGGCAATTCTACCACGCCTAAGGTTGGCATAATCCTTTTTCTGCAGCGCGTGCTTTCGGATCTTCCACTCCACTTCCGTATTCGCATATTGCCTGCCAGGGGGAGTAGGCAGTATAAAACTTGTCTGCAAAATAAACCTGACCGTTCTTAATAACCGTTCGGTTGATATTAATTACAGCACCATCTGCAGACCAATCCACTTGCTTCATCTCGAATGCACCCAATTCAGGATTTTCCTGGAAAAGGGGTTCGGGTGCGGGGATTACATCCTGGGGTCCACTGGTATTCCACTCGACAATGCGTCCGTCATTTGTAGAGTAAAATTTCCAGGTAAGTCGCCTTGCAGCGACATTTACATAAGTCTCCATTAACAACCAGTAGGGTGTATCGTTGGTAAATTTAAAATCCACTAATGGTACATATACGGTTGCATCCAGTCCGGCTAAACTAGCGTCATGAGCTCCAGAAGAAGTTTGCTCATAATAGCCAACGCGATAGGCATGGGGATGGCGTTCCGCAACTGGATATCCCCCCAGGAATACCGCTCTGAACAACGTGGTACTTACCTGGCATACTCCACCGCCAACGCCTTTGATTGTGCGGTTATCATAGATTATCAAAGCTTCAGCATAACCATTTTCCAGGCTGACATCCCCCAGGGCATCCCCCATCGAAAATGTTTCGCCTGGTGCTACTAATAACCCATGGAACCGGCTGGATGCTGTCTGAATATTTTGGATTCGCTCCTCACCGGAGCCCCAAAAATATGTGGTACCCGTAGATACCAATTCTGTAATTCCGAATGCTGACGCTTGGGCATCATCTCCAACCAGAGGCGGGTCCAGGTTAACTTCGACAAAAATTTCATGCACACCCTGGAAGGCTTGTTGTTGAATTGCTGTCAGGGTTGCCTCCCGATTGAAAGTCTTACCGATTATCGCTGGTTGGATCAACTCCAATTGGCGTGTCTCATCATTAAATATGAACTTCGCATTTTGTGATTTAATTTGGATACTTGTCTCAATTTCATCCAAAATTGGCGATAATTGAGAATCATAGAAACCGATGGAATAAACTGCGCTATCACCATTATTTACTCGTTCGATTCTCAACATGTTTGCCAATGCAGCAGGTTCAACCGTCCAAGGCCCCGGATCATTTGTCTGGGGATTTGGTAAAGATAATACCAACGGGGAACTTAATAAACTGCGTAGTATATCCGCCTGGGAATTGACATCCATAATAACGGGTGCAATCTCATCTATAACCAATGGCACTTCGCCATCACTGAAAGATTGCAGTTGAGCATTCAATAAAGCCATCGTTGAATCAACATTCAACAGCCGGCCGTTTTGCCCATTGGTTGCAATAACCAAAATACCGTTCAAAGTCAAGGTAGCTTCAATTACAGGCTGGTCGATCTCTGACGCAATCTTCTGCAGGTAAGCATATGCCACTCGTTGATCAAACAGAATGACTGGAGGCAGATCCGATCCATCTCGCCATGATTTTACTTGTATTGAAAGACCTTTTAACAGCCCCCCCGAGCGTCCAATTTGATATGCTGCCTGCACACTCCCGCCGGAGTTAAACACCAATCCCAGTTCAGCCGGAGAAGCCACCCAATATTTTTCACCATCCCGGAACAGAATTAAGCCAGAATATGGATACACCATATTCTGGCTTAATTTTAGCGCTGCTCCATCTTGAGCCATCCCTGAAAGATCCACACCTGCCACTGAAACCCCTGGCATTATTCGACCTGCAAACCATAACTGGTAGGAACCTGAAATCAACAGAACAGAAAGTATAAATAGAATCGCCCCGCCAAGTAAAATTGTTAATACTTGATTGAAAAAGGACGTTCTCCGGGGAAAGGATTCAGTTATGCTTGTCATGGAACAAAATTATACTCCGATATTCCGTTGAATTATCAGATCCTGGTATATACCGGGAGGGTTTTACCAAGATCCCCATTTTAATCAAAACAATTATCAATTCGTTAAGATTATGCAGATAGACGTTTTAACCACTTATTTGTTCCATTTTAGTCCCGGAATCAGCATAGGGACATTCTGCCGGTATTCACGATAAACATCTCCGTATTCAACCAATAGTTTGCGTTCTTCAAAATATGCACCTATCAGGATATAAACGGTCAAACAGGTATAAACCAAAAGATAATTCATTGTCATCACTGGTGAACACCACAAAAATACAAGACCAGCGCTATATAAAGGATGCCGCACAATTCTGTATAGTCCACTTGTATTCAAGTTTTGCCGTTCAGGTTTTACATCTTCAATAAATACATTCAAACCCAAAAAGTCCACAGCCCCTGTCTGTTTCAATCCAATCACCAGAACCAATATTGACAATATCTGCGCAAGTAGCGAGACTGTAATCCAGGGCTTGGGAATCGTATAAACCTGTTTATCCGGCATAATAAACATCAGCCCGAGGATTGGTAAGAAACTTACACCTGCGAATATGTTGTACATCAATCGGTAATAACGGAAGGTGCTGTTCCCCAGTAACCGCGCAAAAAGTGATTTAACTTTAAGGGATGCCAATAAAGAATGCACCAAACTCCACAAGAACAAAGCGAAGACCAACAAATAATCATTTACCATTTTTCCCTCATCAAATGAGAAAGAGGCACAGCAAATAGAGATCCACTTGACCAAGAATAATCCAACTTAATTAATTAAACCTTAAACTTGTCTTTCAGGTACAGATAAGGTTTGTCAATATTATATTCACTGGTTATTGCCCAGCCTGAGCTGAAACCCTATCGAATTCTTGCAAGTATTTTTCTGCAATTTCCAGACTGTGGATCACTACAATATTTTCATCATTATTTGTTTCAGCGTTTTTGCTCAAGTTATACGATCCTGTGATGACAATATTATGATCTATTATGATCACTTTGTGATGCATTAACCCGGAATTAACATCCTTATAGACATTTATCCCAACCTGGATGAATGGATCGTATTCCGTCCCTGTATTGGATTTGATCTGTTCTGCTTCCATTACACCTTCAACATAGATTCCTGCCTGATCTCTTTCAATTATGGCGGCTCCAATGTCGTTTGAAGTAAATGAATAAACCATAAAATAGATACTTTCCTGGGCATGACTTACCAAATCCACAATATGCTCAGCCACACCATCGTCTGGAGAAAAATACACTTCAACCAAAATGTCCCCAACCATCACCTGCGGATGAGGTGTTTCAGGAACTACATCTGTACCAAACATATCCCGTACAAACATCTCGTCAAATTCTGTCAGGTAATCTTCAGCCAACTCAACAGAATGCAAGTGGATCAGGTTATTATTATCATAATAGGCACTACCGATAGTTAAATTCATGGATCCTGTCCAAACATCCTGCCTGTCCAGGATAACAAATTTATTGTGCATTAAACCTTCACGCCGATCTCCAAGGATATAAATTCCTGCCGTTTTCAATTCCTGTGGAACATCATCGGTAAGGTTATCACTTTCCATCACAATTCTCACTTGCAATCCCCGGTGAAATGCATCCAGCAGGGCGTCCCGAATACTCCACAGGTCAATATTATAAATAGCGATATCCACAGAGACTTTTGCTGCATTGATCGCTTGAACCAAATACTCATCCGGACCACCGCGATATTCTCCCTCAATTCGATGGAGTGGATCGCTGAAATACACTTCAATATCCTTCGCAGTATCAGCCTGGGAAAAGACTGGCGTTACTGAAGGCAGGATCGATCCATCGATCACACCATGTGCCGGGGTTTTCCATGTTGGCGTTGATCCAAAATTCGAAATAGAACTCGGCTCACATCCAATCAGGATGATTGACAAAACCAAGATAGGAACGATCCTTCTCATTTCCAACCTCACTTATTTAGGATACAAGGCAGTATAATCCATCATCGTGGATAAAGCGTCCAATTCCAATCGCCAGATCGCCCGTGCAGCCGGAACCGTTATGCTGGCATTTATTTTCAGCCAGTTGGCCGGTCTTATTCGCCGAATTTTGGTTGCACAGGCATTTGGGGCTTATGTGGAACTGGACGCTTTCATCGCTGCAAACCGGGTCTCTGAAACCCTCTTTAATCTCATTGCAGGTGGTGCACTTGGGTCTGCTTTCATTCCAACTTTTACCGCATTCCTGGCAAAAGGGGAGAAAAAATCTGCCTGGAGACTGGCTTCTGCTGTTGCCAACCTGGTTTTAATATCATTAAGCCTGTTGGGATTTATTGCCTTTATTTTCGCCCCACAAATTGTACGTTACGCCCTGGCTCCCGGCCTTGCCAGTGATCCTCAGCTCTTGCAGCTAACAGTGAGTTTGTTGCGTATCCAATTGGTATCCGCCATCCTATTTGGTCTCAGTGGCCTGATTATGGGTATCCTGAACTCACATCAGGTTTTTCTAATTCCCGCCTTGACTCCTGCCATGTACCAGTTGGGAATGATCTTTGGTGTAGTGGTTCTATCCCCGCACATCGGAATTTATGGATTAGCCTGGGGGGTTGTTTTGGGAGCATTTTTGCATTTATTTCTGCAAGTTCCCAGCCTGCTAAAACAAAGAGGAAATTATTCATTCAATCTTGGAATTGGAAATCCGGCAGTCGGCGAGGTGATCCGATTGATGATTCCCCGTTTGATAGGCGTATCTGTCGTCTCGCTAAATCTTTGGGTGAATGCAGCACTCGCTACACAGATGAGCGCCGGTAGCCTGGTGGGTATTGATTACGGGTTCTCCCTGATGCTGATGGCGCAGGTCGTGATCGCCCAATCAGTGGCAACTGCCATGATGCCAACTCTGGCCTCTCTATATGCTCTCGGAAGAATGGATGATGTCCGTCATTCCCTGGTAGCGACCCTGCGAGGCGTGTTATTCCTGTCGGTTCCAGCCTCTATAGGGTTAATTCTGTTGCGTCAACCAATCATCACCTTACTTTATCAGCGCGGAAATTTCAATGCACATTCCACGGATCTTGTAGCCTGGGCTCTGCTCTGGTATGCGGTTGGACTGGTGGGCCACTCCCTGCTGGAGATCCTAGCCCGGGCTTTCTACGCTCTACACGACACCAAAACCCCTGTCATGGTTGGGGTGGTAGCGATGGGTCTTAATGTGGTTTTTAGTTTTTCTTTTTCCGCAATTTTTCTCCACATGGGATGGATGCCTCATGGGGGTCTGGCCTTGGCAAATTCATTGGCCACTGCACTCGAAGCAGTCACCTTGCTTATACTCATGCGAAAACGCTTAAAGGGGTTATACTCTCGCACCATAATCCATGGATTTGGGCAATCCCTGGCAGCATCAATTTTGATGGGATTGGCTCTCTTCGCCTGGCTTCAGCAATTTACTGCTTTTCCAGCCTGGCTAAAAGCCTTTGGAGGAATGCTTATCGGTGGTGGGGTTTACATGATTTCTGTCTGGGTAATGCGAGTTCCTGAAGTGCAATCGCTCTCAAGAATTATCAAAAATCGAATTGCCAAGTAATTGGTTTCTATCGCCACATAAACCACAGCAGAATTGGAACTATTAATCCTAAAATAACACCTCCCAACGCCTCCAGGGGGGTGTGACCCAGAACTTCCCGCAACTGTTTTTCCGGCGCAAGGCGCCCCTGCAATAACTCCTCCACCAATAGGTTTATGGTCTGTGCATGAATGCCTGCCTGCCGCCGGATACCTGTGGCATCATATATAACCACCATGGACACAGCCACTGCCAGAGCAAATACCGGTGAATCAAAACCGGCATACAACCCCACTGCAAAGGCAGTTGCAGTCACCAGTGCCGAGTGTGAACTGGGCATTCCACCCACACTGATCAGCAATGCCCAATTCCACCGTTTTGTAAAAAAATAATCCAGGGGAAGCTTTATGATTTGAGCAATTCCCCAGGCCGCCAACGCACTCAATAAAACATAATTATGGAAAACTGCCTGAATATTCATATTATTCGATTTCCACATCAACCAGGTTTTCGCCATTCAACTGCTGTACTTTGAGTTCAGCGTTATCGAGGAGAACTGTGCATCGGCGCGATAATGTCTGCCCTCTCTCAAACAGCCGCATTGTTTCATCGAGTGGATGCTCGTCCGATTCAAGTGCTTCCACAAGCGACATCAACTCGGCAAACGCCTCCTCATAGGTTAATTTTTCAACATCTTTGGGTTCTGAGTTCTTAATCATTTTCTCTCCTGATCCTGGCCTGATACTTGCACAGGAAAGCTTCCATTCTTAACACGCACTGTTAATTGATCTCCAACTTCCACCTGTTCGGTTTGAGTGATCAATCGGTTGTCCGGGCTTCTGGTTACAACTGCATATCCTCGTTTTAATACATCCAGGGGATTTAGGGATGACAAATTCTCAACTACTCCATGCAAACGTATTGTTTCGAGCGACAGCCGGTGCCGCTGTGCTGTTATCATCCTTCTTGTCATCGTATCCAGACCTTGCCATGAACTTTGGATGCGTCGGGCTGGTGAGCAATTTTGTAACCTGTTCCGGCATTCCCTCATTTCGCTTCGTTTCTGATTTTGAATTTCTCTAATAGCAACAACCAACTGGAAATAAATTTCGCCAATCTGAACTTTAATGTCATTTATGGATACTTGCGTTGCCATTTCAGCTGCTGCAGTAGGGGTGGGGGCTCGCAAGTCTGCTGCAAAATCCGATAAAGTAAAGTCTGTTTCATGGCCGACACCAGTAATGATTGGCGCTTCACTAGCGACAATTGCGCGTACAACGCGCTCATCATTGAATGCCCATAGATCCTCAATGGATCCACCGCCACGCGCTAACAGGATCAAATCTGGGTGAACTAATCGATTCAAACTTTGTATAGCAGATACCAACCCATCAGGTGCCCCTTCGCCTTGAACTGCTGATCCTGCCAGGGTTACCATCAACATTGGATTTCGCCTTCTCAGGGTATTTATCATATCCCGCAAGGCAGCCCCGGTTGGGGAAGTAACAATCCCAATCCGTTTTACAAATTCCGGGATTGACCGCTTGCGCTCCACTTCGAAAAAACCTTCAGCTTCCAATAGGTTTTTTAATCTTATAAATTCCTGGTAAAGAACTCCTTCTCCCTTTGAGCGAATACTATCTGTATTCAATTGATATTGCCCACCGGCTTCATACACGTTGATATTGCCATGGGCTTCTACAGCCATGCCATCCTGTAAAGCTGTTTTCAATCGGGTAATATTACTTCGCCACATCACGCAACGCAAGGAAGCGCCTGAATCTTTGAGCGTGAAATAAATATGACCTGATGCAGGTCTTGTCAGGTTGGAGATCTCTCCCTGAACCCATACATCTTGAAGGATCTCATCCGATTCCATCAATTGACGCAGATATCGTGTCAGATCCGTCACACTCAGACTGAGTGTGCCCTTCAAATAAGACGTTGGATACATATTTGCTAGCATACCTTTGTTCATATTGACTGTCAACCATTCCTTATATCTCAATTCTTTGCTACAATATTAAATAAACTTGTATATCTCATACAAGATCCCGAAGGTTGGTTGACTATCTCATGAATCATCTTTGGTCCCCCTGGCGAATGAAATATATCCAAAATCACAGCGAACAAGATGAAAATTGTGTATTTTGCCAATTGCTCGCTCAAAATGATGGTCCCGAAAATCTTATCGTTCATCGAAGTAAGCATGTTTTCATAATCTTAAATCGCTATCCGTACACTAGCGGACACATCATGGTCGTACCATTTGAACACACGGCTTCATTTGAGAATCTGGATGCACAGACTTTAACAGAGCTCATGATACAAACAACCACCTGCATGCGTGTTTTACGCAAGATCTATCAACCGCAGGCCTTCAACCTTGGTGCAAACGTCGGTATGGCGGCTGGCGCTGGAATCGCTGACCATGTTCACATGCACATTGTGCCCCGCTGGAACGGTGATACCAATTTCATGTCCACCTTGAGCCACACTCGTGTTTTGCCAGAAGAATTAATTGATACTTATCGCAGGATATGTGCAGAATGGTAGCCAGGACAATAGTCATTTAATGTTATAAATTCTCCTAGTAGGTACAGCTTGAATAGATAAATATTTAATCTTTAAACTTCGGAGGAATACCAAATTGATTAATGAACAACCTGTAATCTTAAGTGCCATACGCACACCCAGTGGCAAGTTTCAAGGCAGCTTGTCAGGTTTCACCGCCCCCCAATTGGGAGCTCTGGTCATCAAAGCAGCAGTGGAGCGAGCCGGTATTTCCAATAAAGCGGATATTGATGAAGTCTTTATGGGAAACGTGGTCTCTGCTGGTCTGGGCCAGGCGCCTGCCCGTCAGGCTGCCATTAAAGCCGGGCTTCCCGCTACAGTTGGCGCAGTTGCGCTCAATAAAGTTTGTGGCTCAGGTTTAAAGGCCGCTATGCTGGCTGCCGCCTCCATCAAAGCCGGAGATGGTCAGCTGTACGTAGCTGGAGGCTTCGAGTCGATGAGCCGTGCGCCTTTCCTCGTGGATGGACGCACTGGCAACCTGCGTTATGGGCATTCTCAATTAACAGATGCCTTGCTCTTCGATGGCTTATGGTGCTCCCTGGAAAACTGGGGCATGGGTGATGCTGCCGAGTTTATAGCAAATGAATACAATGTTTCCCGCCAGGCCATGGATGACTTTTCTTATCAAAGCCATCAAAAAGCTTTGGCAGCCATCGATAACGGAAAGTTTAAGGATGAGATAGTCCCTATTGAGATCAAAAGCAAAAAAGGGGTCATCGTATTTGATACCGACGAGTCTCCCCGACGCGAAACAACTCTTGAAACGTTATCTGGTCTAAAACCTGCTTTCCAAAAAGATGGCAAAGTAACCGCTGGAAACGCACCTGGTCTCAATGACGGAGCAGCCGCAGTTGTGGTATCCAGCCAGGCTTATGCAGATAAGCTAGGTGTAAAACCATTGGCAAAAATCATCGGATATGCCCAGGCGGCCATGGAACCCAAGTATCTATTCGCGGCACCTGCCAAAGCTATTCCTATCCTCCTCCAAAAAATTGGTTGGACTCTACAGGCTGTCGACTTAATAGAACTTAATGAGGCTTTTGCCGCCCAGGTTCTCGCCGATGGTTATGCCCTGGCAGATCAGGGTTGGGATTGGGGCAAAGTCAACGTTAACGGCGGTGCAGTTGCCCTAGGTCACCCAATTGGTGCCAGTGGAGCCCGCATCTTGACCACTTTGATCTATGCTCTGAAGGATCGTGGATTGAAACGCGGGTTGGCATCCTTGTGCTTGGGCGGTTCAGAGGCTGTTTCAATGGCAATCGAAATCGAGTGATCTGTTTGTCGTGGGTTGAATAGAAGAATTGCGAGCTGCACGCCCAACAGGCACGTTTATTGGGAGCCATTCGCGAGTGCGATGAAAAACTGGCAACAATCATTTCCCAGCCTCAAAACTCTCCTGAAAATAATGACAGCGACAAGCAAATTCACTCTTGATCATTATTTTCTACAAAGGTTTCAGGAATCAAAAACCTGGGAACTATTGAGTAAATTAACCCTAATCATCACCTGGAGGCAAACATGGCTATCAAAAATATATTTGTAATCGGAGCCGGGACGATGGGCAATGGGATCGCCCAGACCGCTGCTGTCTCAGGTTTCGATGTCACCTGCATGGATGTCATCCCTTCTGCTCTCGATAAGGCAAAAGCAACCATCAACAAGTCTGTTGAGAAATTGCTCTCCAAGGGTGTCATTTCCGAATCCCAGCGTGATGTCGCTTTGAAAATCAACTATGTCAGCAATATGAATACCATTGCTCAGGCCGATCTAGTTATCGAGGCCGCCTCTGAGAATCCTGAACTCAAATTAAAAATATTTCAGGATATGGACGCAAATGTCCGTCCAGAAGTAATCTTGGCAAGTAACACATCTTCGATCAGCATTACCAAAATCGCTGGCGTTACCAAAAGGCCGGAAAAAGTTATTGGAATGCATTTTATGAATCCAGTCCCCCTGATGAAACTGGTTGAGATCATCCGCGGGCTGGGAACCTCCGATAAAACCACTTCAGAGGTTGTGGATGTATGCAAAGTAATGGGTAAAGAACCCGTTGAAGCCAATGATGCCCCTGGTTTCATTTCCAATCGGATCCTATGCCCAATGATCAACGAAGCCATTTTTGCCCTGCAAGAAGGCATCGGTACTCCTGAAGCAATTGACAATGTCATGAGATTGGGTATGAACCATCCCATGGGTCCGTTGACATTGTGTGATCTGATCGGTCTGGATGTTGTATTATCAGTCATGGAGGTTTTACAGCGCGATATTGGTGACGATAAGTACCGGCCCGCATACCTGCTTCGCAAAATGGTTGCTGCTGGCTATCTCGGGCGGAAATCAGGTCGCGGTTTCTACCAGTATTAATATTTGCATAAAATTGATGAAGTGCAAAAAAATGTTTTATCCGCACATTCTAGTTTCATAGGAGCCAAGCATGAATATTGAACTTCGCACAATGGAAATAGATGATTACGACTTGGTTTATGCCCTTTGGAAGGAAAGTGAAGGCTTGATGCTGAATGCAGATGATTCGCGCGAGTGCGTCATTCACTTCCTCGAACGGAATCCGGCACTGAGTTTTGTTGCCCTGGACCAGGGCAAACTGGTTGGGGCTGCCTTGTGTGGGCATGATGGTCGCCATGGTTACATTCATAATCTGGCAGTGAAGAAAAACCATCGTAAACAGGGAATTGGCAAATCCCTGGTCGGGCGCTGCATGTTCGAACTGATCAAATTAGGCATCCATCGTTGTCACCTTTATGTAGAGAGTGGCAATCAGGACGGCATTAGTTTTTGGAAAAAGTTGGGCTGGGAACAACGCGTTGAAATGATCAGCATGTCACAACCACTGCGTTCATAATCTCTCACCGCCAAAGGAGAAATAATGCAGAACAAGACTTATGACTATGTAATTATTGGCTCCGGTTTCGGAGGTTCAGTTTCAGCCATGCGCCTGGCTGAAAAAGGTTACAGCGTCTTAATTCTTGAGCGCGGCAAACGCTTTGAGGATCAGGATTTCCCAAAATCCAACTGGAATATTTGGAAATATCTCTGGCTGCCCGTGTTACGCTGCTTTGGAGATTTCGAAATGACCTTCATGAATGGTCTGTTGGCCTTGCATGGCAGCGGAGTCGGTGGAGGCAGCTTGATGTATGCCAATGTGTTGATGGAACCAGATGATCGCCTGTTTAATGCACCGGCCTGGCAACAGTTGGCGGACTGGAAAAAAGAATTACAGCCCCATTATACAAAAGCCCGGCAAATGCTGGGGGTCACCCGAAACCCGCGTATGTTTTTCTCGGATGACCGGCTCAAGGAAGTGGCAGATGATCTGGGTCATCTTGATTCTTTCCAGCCAACTGATGTTGGGGTATTCTTTGGAAAGCCTGACCAGGAAGGGCAGAGCTTCCCGGATCCGTACTTCGGCGGCAAGGGACCTGAACGGGTAGCTTGCAATTTTTGCGGTGGCTGCATGGTCGGTTGCCGGTATAATGCCAAAAATACACTGGTCAAGAATTACCTGTATTTTGCAGAAAAAATGGGAGCGATCATTCAAGCGGAAGCTAAAGTCAAGGATATCCGTCCAATATCGGCTGCCGATACAACAGGCGCATCAAACATTAACGAAGATGGGGTTCGCTACGAAATTACTTATTCATCATCGACATCATTTCTAATTAATCCTGATCAAAATGTAAAAACCCGGAATGTGATAGTCTCTGCTGGAGCTTTAGGCACTCTGGAATTACTTTTCCGTTGCCGTGAAGTTACACACTCACTGCCACAACTCTCTGAGCGACTTGGTGACCACGTCCGCACCAATAATGAAAACATCCTTGGAGTAACCACGCGTAACCGCGACACTGATCTCTCCAAAGGAATAGCCATCGGCTCGGTATTCAGCGCTGATGAGGTAACCCGCGTGGAACCTGTGCGCTATTCCGACGGGTCTTCCTTCATTCGCGTCATGGTAGCTCCCATGATAACCGCCGGTGCAAATATACCCATGCGTATCTTAAAAACTCTTTGGGAGATCATTCGCCACCCGTGGGATTTTCTGTATTCCAAATTCTTTTCACGCTGGGCACGCTTTACAACCATATTACTTGTAATGCAAACTGAAGAAAATCTTACCCGAATCCGGCTAGGAAAGAGCATTTTCACATTTGGTCGCAAGGGACTGGTGATCAAACCTGAACACGAACGGGCTCATACTGCCAGCAAGATCACAATTGCCAACCAGGTTACCCGCATGTTGGCTGATAAGATGAATGGCATTCCCGCCAGCGCTTTTACGGATAGTCTGTTCAACTTCCCGACCACCGCTCACATCATGGGAGGCGTACCTATTGGTCTAAGTGACCAGGATGGAGTCATCGGGTTGGATTTCCAGGTTCATAATTATCCGGGGTTATATGTAGTGGATGGTTCCGTAATGCCTGCCAATCCAGGGATCAACCCCAGCCTGACTATTACCGCCCTGGCGGAATATGCAATGAGCAAGATTCCAACCAACCAGATATCGTAATCAAGTTTGGTGGATAATTAGTGAATTCATCCTTTCGAACAGACAGAACCTACGCCCTTGAACTTGACCGGCAGGATCCATTGTCAGCATTCCGGGAGCAGTTTGTTATTGACAATCCAGATATGATCTATATGGATGGCAATTCACTCGGTCGCTTGCCCAAAGTTGTAGCCGAACGAGTAAATTCGGTGGTTACTGGGGAATGGGGAAATGACCTGATCCGCTCATGGAACCAGGGCTGGTGGGAATCCCCAACTCGTATTGGTGAAAAGATCGCCACACTCATTGGAGCTGCCCCGGGACAGGTTATAGTTGGCGACTCTGTGTCAGTAGACCTTTTCAAACTCACCACGGCGGTTCTCTCCCTGCAGTCCGGACGTACAAAGATCATAACCGACACCCTTAATTTTCCATCAGATCTGTATGTCCTTCAGGGATGTATTAGTTTGTTGGGAAATAAACATAAAATCATTCGCATCGGCTCCCAGGATGGCGAGATAACCCCCGATTTGCAGGCGCTCTATAACGCCATCGATCGGGATACTGCCCTGGTAACCCTGTCCCATGTCGTCTTTAAAAGCGGCTATCTTTATGATATGGCTGCCATAACAGAAAAAGCCCATCAAGTCGGTGCGCTGGTAATATGGGATTTGTGCCATTCTGTCGGTGCACTGCCGATTGAGCTGGATGCCTGCCATGTCGATTTTGCCTTGGGCTGCACCTATAAGTATCTCAATGGAGGCCCAGGATCCCCAGCCTTCGTGTATGCCAGTCAAGACATGGGTCAGAACGCCACATCCCCAATCTGGGGCTGGTGGAGCCAAAGCTCTCCATTTTCATTTGATCTGGATTACATCCCTGCTCCCGGCATGAAGAAATTTCTAACCGGCTCACAACCGATCATTTCCATGCTCAGCTTGGAAGCTGCCCTGGAGCCACATCTGCAGGCTGGTATGCAACCCTTGCGAAAAAAATCAATCCAGATGAGCGAATACTTCATCCAGTTGTCAGACAGTATTCTCTCTCCTCTTGGATTCAAGCTTGGCTCTCCCCGCATTCCAGAACAGCGCGGCAGCCATATCAGCCTGCGCCACCCGGAGGGATACCGTATCAACCGAGTCCTTATAGACGAGCTAAATGTTATTCCTGATTTTCGTGAACCAGACAACATTCGTTATGGCCTGGCTCCCATCTATACAACTTTTGCCGATATTTGGGACGCAGCGGATCGATCCCGCCAGGCAGTGGCCGATAAACTTTACGAAAAAATACCCCTCACCCGTTTGACTGTGACCTGATATATACATTTTTCCCTGTCAAAAACACTCTGCCGGCTTGCACTGGCGGTGTGTCCGCATAACCTCTTTTAGTCAAAATTGACCAAACGTATACCCAATAATTTTCTATTTATCATTCTTTTCCACATACACATTGACCGCTTGCAGCATAAACCCAGCCAGGCGTGGATCGATTTTGTCGAAATTTGCCTTAAAACCGGGATGATTGTTATATCCTTCCGCCAATCCGACCAACTGCTTCAATGAAGGCGTCCAAAAATAATCCATATGCCTGCGCCATCGTTCCACGCAAGCCTGTACTTCATCAGATTCCGCCCCCAAATGCATTTTGGCCAAAATATCGGTGTAGACCTTGTTACCTTCTTCCAGAATTTGGGTCTTCTTTTCAGCTGAGTAGCTTTTCCATATACGGTTGGAAGCCCTCACAATTTCCGGGTCATACATTTTTTCAGCTTCCAGGGCATATTTTTCTTGCTCGTCGTCTGTAAATGCGCTAAAGAGTTGTTTATCTGTCATGTCTTTTTGTCCTTTCAAATGTGAAAGTGTATTGTCCACTGTTCGGATCAATCGCTCCATGCGTACAATGCGCTCCTTCAAAGCTTCCTTGTGACTTTCCAGAGCTGATGTCAAGTCAAAACTAGGGTTATCCATTATCCGACGAATGCCATCCAGGCTCAGCTCAAGTTCCCGGTAAAACAGGATTTGCTGAAGTTTGATCAAGGCTTCTTCGCCATAATACCTGTAGCCATTACTCCCCAACGAAGTCGGCTTAAGTATGGAAATCTCATCATAATAATGCAGTGTGCGCACACTGACGCCAGCCAGCCTGGAGAGTTGCTTGACAGTGTATCCCATGTCTGGATAATAAACCATGACGTTACGTTAATGTCAAGAGCCTGAACAATTTCCTTTCTCTATTGACCCATTGGACAAGCTATAAATACAATATTCATTGAGCAAAACGGTAAAATTGTACAAATGACCCCATTAAATGAATTAATGTTTAAACTTTCTTGTGATGATTGACATCCTATTTGAAGATTCCGATCTGCTGGTGGTCAACAAACCATCTGGTTTATCGGTCCTTCCGGAGGGATGGGATAAAGAAGCCCTTTTCCGGTCAACCTTCTTGATGCCAATTTTGGACGGGCTGTAGGTTGTCCACCGCCTGGATAAAGTTACCAGCGGAGTTTTTCTTTTGGTGCGCAATTCTGCCGCTCATCGGGACCTCAACATCCAATTCGAGCATCCCCAGGTCATAAAAAGAACCACCCCGTACTTATTGGAGTACCAGCCTGGATACAGAAACGTGCCTTTCAACCTCTCAAATCAAATTCCTGTCATTCACATCGTACTGTGGTGGACTGGAAAAATGGCAAACAAGCATCCATTCATTATCTGGTTCTCCAATCTTCTAAGGACTATATACTCACCGAAGCCTCTCCAGAAACCGGACGGATCCATCAGATCCGTGCACATGCTGCCGCCCTGGGTCACCCAATCTTGGCTGACAGCCTGTATGGTGCCCCACCAACAGACATTATCTCCCGTCCAGCTCTCCATACCTACACCTTGCAGTCCACCCGTCCGGCAGATCAGCAAACCATGGGATTTTCCGCATCCTATCCCGCTGATTTTCAGAAAGCAATTAATGATTTATGATTCGGAAATATCATAATCAAATTCAATACGTGATTACCATGCCTCTGGATTGCCTTTACTTAATTCTTCCCAATATAAAATCTAATTCTGCATGAAGAGCCGGACAAGGTACTCTCTTAACAATTAATCGAAAAGATGTTCCAGCAATGATTTTTGCGTAATCCGCCACTGTTCGTGCCCAGGAATTTAGAGGGCTCTTTTCGTCTTTCCTGTATTCTACTTGTAGCCCGTACTCAATCTCGCCGTAAATGGTTTTTGCCTTCCGTATAGGATCACATTCTTTACAGACCCCCAACGCACTCGTCGTATCGATCATCCAGCACTCAACCCCTTTCCACCAAACTGACAAATCTGAAACATTGGGCCAATTAGGGAATCCAAAACCGAAATATCAACCATTATTCCGAATCAACAGTTTTGTTTGATGCTTGATCATTGATTTTTTTAATATTTTATTTATCATACCTGGAAGTATAATAAGCCAATGGACTTTTTCAACATTGACCCTGATTTGAAGCGACTTCCTCCAAAAGAAACCAGGATTATTTCCCTGGATGCAAAGCCTTACGAAGACGGTCGCCGTGTTCATATCTACCTGGAACTCACCCCATTTCAACAATCTCCATATATAGAGCTTAACCTGACTGACTCCTTGGGAAATGATGCCGGTTCTGCCAGCATTATCGAACCTCCTCGTTGGAAACATGAACTCACCATGCATATAAAATCCTCAAAACAGAACACCGTTGAATTCCAGCTTACCGCCCGTCTGTTTTACCCGGAAAAAGAAGAAGTGGATAAACGAGTCGTCACCTTTAACATCCCTATTAATAACCCAGAAGAATGAATATAATCTCTTCCTTCCGCAGCTTCGTACCCTGTTTGATGCTCACATTACTGTCGACTTTACTTTTAGGTTGCTCTGGTCAAAAAGAGCCGACAGCTCCACCTACCATTGAAGTGGATACAATAACTCCCTTGCCATCAAATACTTCTACATTGTCAGCCACCCAAACACCTTACGTAGTCACTGCCACACCTGTTCCGCCAGCTGGACCCCAGGAAGTTTATATCTTATCCATGATGGATAGTGGCTACGCGCATTTATGCGCCTTTTCTCCACAAGGTATGCCTCTAACCAGGTTGACTGCTGACCCTTGGGACGACATTACACCCAATCTTAGCCCGGATGGTAATCAGGTTGCGTTTGCCTCGCGCCGAAATGGATACTGGGATCTGTACCTACTCAACCTCCAGTCTGGAATTATTACGCGTCTGACTGATACTATGGAGTATGAAGCCTCTCCATCCTGGTCGCCTGATGGATTATGGTTGGTTTTCGAAACCTTTCGAAACGGGAATTTTGACCTGGAAATACTTTCGGTTAACAACCCCGGAGAACGTCAACGATTAACCGATCAACCATCGGCAGAACATTCTCCTGTCTGGTCTCCTTTGGGACGTCAAATTGCTTTTGTGTCCAATCATACCGGTGAAAACGAGATTTGGGTCGCTGACCTGGATAAAATCGGAGATGAGCGTTTATTCAACGTCAGTCAAAACAAGCAAGCTAGCGAAACTCATCCTGCCTGGTCGCCTGATGGTAATTTCCTCGCCTGGAGTGCAACTCCTTCAGAATCTTCATTGAACGGTATTTATATTTTAAACAGACTAAAGCCAGCCTCTCCAGTTTGGTTGGGGAGCGGGGATTGGCCTATTTGGAATCCCGATGGAACACAAATCTTTTCACTGCTTGCAGCCCCTAACGATACTTTCCTGGAGGCGTTTGCCCTTACAGGTAACTACTCTTTGCCACCTATTTTATTGACAGGTAGTCTGAGAGGTTTTGACTTCGGTTTTGTCAATTTAACCTCCCCGCTGGCCGATTCTCTTCTCCTGGCATCTAATTTGACTCCAACCCCTTTGTTTGTCACCATCACCACGCCAGTGCAGGAAGTACCCGATAATCGTCTTAACCTTGTAGCCTTACCCGATGTTCAGGCACCTTATGCCCGCATGTTGGACATACTGGACGAATCTTTTAATGCACTACGGCAGCGAATAGCCATAGATGTTGGTTGGGATGCACTTGCCAGCCTTGATAACGCTTTTGTTCCAATCTCTATACCGCTCAATCCGGGGCTTGGTGATGATTGGCTTTACACAGGGCGTGCATTTTCACTGAATCCCATTCTTCTCGATGCTGGATGGATAGCTATTGTAAAAGAAGAAATCGGGCAACAAACTTATTGGCGAGTTTACTTGCGCACCCGAGCCCAGGATGGGTCTCAGGGCGAACCTTTGCACCAGTCCCCCTGGGATATTAACGCACGATTCAGCGGCACCCCTATCGCTTATGACCAGGGAGGGCAACCGGTTTCCAATATTCCGTCAGGCTTCTGGGTGGATATTACCACTTTGGCCAGGGATTATGGATGGAATCGTCTTCCTTCTCTTTCAAATTGGCGTAGCTATTTTAATGGGACTCGCTTTGGCGAATTTGTTATTACCTCCGGATTGGATTGGCAAACAGCCATGCTCCAGGTGTACCCACCCGAGATCTTCATCACTCCCACAAATGTTATCCCCCCATCCAAAACGCCCACCCGCACTCCCTGGAATTACAGAACGCCTACATCTACCCTGACACTCACACCCCGCCCGACCTATACTCAACAACCATGAGATCCACGGTACCTTTCAATTTCCTATTTTTTTTGTGTTTATTGACTTTGCCGGCCTGTCAAACCGCCTCGGCAACTATAGACATTAGCCTGAAATCTACCTCAACACCTTTCACTCCAGTCTCGTCAAGCGTTACTTTGACACCTACCCCCCTGTTATCAAATGGGTCTACTCCAGATCCCACTACTCAATCTACACCTGACACCATGCGATTTTCTCTACCCACTCCAGGTGCCCAACCAGTTACAGCCTGGAGACCTCCCCTTTATCCTGTACCCAGGGCTGCCTCACCCTTTGATCATTTTTATTTCACCCGTCCAATTGCTGTTGACCAAAAAAATTGGTCCAGTCCGGATTATCGCTATGGTGGAATTTTCTTCAAACCTGGGGCAGTTCACACCGGGATAGATATCCCTGCTGAATTGGGCACACCCGTTCTGGCTGCAGGTCCAGGAGAAGTGGTTTGGGCAAGCTGGGGTTTGTATTCCAGTGATCCCACAAACAAAAATGACCCTTATGGATTGGCTGTTGTCATCCAACATGATTTCGGCTATAACGATCAGACTCTTTTCACTGTGTACGCTCACCTGGACCAGGTTAATGTGGTACCCGGACAATGGCTGCAAACCGGTGACCAACTTGGTGAACTTGGTCAAACCGGTTTCACGACTGGTCCACACTTGCATTTTGAAGTAAGGTTGGGAGCTGATACTTACTTCAACACCCGTAATCCGGAACTCTGGTTGGTGCAACCTCAAGGATGGGGAGTGCTGGCAGCGCGTATTACGGATTCTTACGGTTATGTACTCACGGATCTTGATGTTACTCTGCTTTCCGAAGAAACGAAAATGGAATGGACCAGTCGAACATACCCGGCTCTGGGTGTTTCGGGTGACGAATACTATCAAGAAAACCTGGTGATGAGCGATCTTCCGTCAGGGTATTACACCATCTCTTTTCAATATCTCCAGAAAACTCATGAAATAAAAGTACAGATCCTAGATGGGCAGGTAACTTACTTCGCATTTCGCGGTTTGAATGGTTTTGGAAGCACCCCTCCACCAACAGAAAAAATCTTTTTTTTCTTCACACCAACTCCATAGGAATGTTTGTATCCTGCTCAAACCATATTTTAGCAAGAGCTCCCAACTCCTCTAAAAATCCTCCTTGACGTATCGAACATCTGTGCTATAATCAAACAAATATTAAAAGTCAATCAAATAGACTGATATCTCAAATTAAAAGTGGTGAGGTACCCATGGCACGAAAATCTCAAGAATCCAAACCGGTTGGCCAGATGGACGAAGCGCGCCAGGCAATGCTAGACAAGGCTCTCGGAGACATTGTCAAGCGCTATGGAGATGGCTCAATTATGCGCCTCGGCGAAGCCCACAGTATGGCAATTGATGCCATACCAACCGGCTCATTATCTCTCGACCTTGCCCTCGGGATTGGCGGCATCCCACGTGGCCGTATCACCGAAATATTTGGACCAGAATCTTCTGGTAAGACAACCATCAGCCAGCACATCGTGGCAGAAGCTCAAAAACTGGGTGGAACTTGTGCGTATGTTGACATGGAACACGCCCTTGATCCTATTTATGCCGCCCGTTGTGGTGTGGACGTGGACAATTTACTTGTTTCACAACCCGATACAGGTGAACAGGCATTGGAGATCACTGAAACGCTTGTCCGTTCCGGCGCAGTTGAACTGGTCGTCATCGATTCTGTTGCAGCGCTGGTACCTAGGGCTGAAATAGAGGGAGATATGGGCGATGCTCAGATGGGTGCCATGGCTCGACTCATGTCCCAGGCATTGCGCAAACTCTCGGGTGCCATTAACCAGACTAAAACCGCCGTTATCTTCACGAATCAGCTGCGTATGAAAATAGGGGTCATGTTTGGTAATCCCGAAACCACCACAGGTGGCAATGCCCTCAAGTTCTATGCATCTGTCCGGCTGGATGTTCGCCGCATTCAATCTATCAAGGTCGGTGCCGAGATCATCGGAAACCGTACACGTGTCCGCGTAGTCAAAAATAAGGTCGCCGCGCCTTTTAGAACTGCTGAATTTGACATAATGTACAACGAAGGCATTTCCAAAATGGGCGATCTGGTAGACCTGGCTACTCAATTCGAGATTCTTACAAAACGCGGTGCGTTCTACTCCTTCGGCGATGTCCGTATCGGCCAAGGACGCGAGAATTCCAAAGAATTCCTGCGCCAGAATCCGGATCTCGCCAACGAAATTGAGCGTGCCGTTCGTGACCAGGCATCTGGTGGCAGCTTGGTATTATCAGGCTCCGCAGGCGATGAAGACTCGACGGTTATGGGCGAAGAATAGACCACATTTTCATACCAAAAAGGACTTTATCTGATGGATGCACCACATTTTCAAAAAATCAAAGGTGTGTCCATCTTTTATTTTAACGTATGTTTACTGATCCTCTCTAGCTGTAATGCGATCAATACACCCGATGCTCCATATCTTCCTCCCTTATCTGAAAACATGCCCGCTTCACAATCTGCGACGATCATCACTCCTCCCCTACCCATTTATACCCTTCCACCGCCTCCTTCGACTCAAATTGAAATTTGTACGGATAATCTTCTGTACATCGAAGATACCACCATTCCTGATTGGACAAACCTCAAGCCCGGTCTAGAAGTTGATAAACAGTGGCAAGTTGAAAATAACGGTACCTGTGATTGGGATTATAGATATACTCTGCGCCTGACAACTGGTGATGGACTTGGAATTGCAACGGAACAGGACCTCTACCCAGCGCGTGCAGGCTCCAAGGCAATCATCCATATCAATTTCACCACCCCCCCTCAAGCCGGAACTTACCACAATGTTTGGCAGGCATACAATCCCATGGGTCAACCTTTTGGAGATCCGATCAGTATACTGGTGGTTGTGGAACCTTGACTATCCGAAAAGAATATTCCCTTTTATTTGCTATTTACCGGCCACAAACACGTCGAATACCTGACTTGCAGAGATTTGCTGGGAGAATCTTTCAATGATTCGGTTGTGAGAAAAGTTCATCTTTCAATTCGGAAACATCCAAAAATTCAAGCTAACGAATATATTCTCAACGATTGGTCCGGTTCTGTCCTTAAACGCCATAATGATGCCATTCACGTCCTCCATAAGCTTGAATTCCTTGCTGAACAGGAATCTTAGATGATGGCAACCCCAGGTTAAAAACTGGCATCCAAAAAATCTTGAATGAAAATGGAGAGAGATACTTGAATAATCCCACTCTTGATCTTATAATGTCCCATTCTTCCATCCGACAATTCAAATCCGATCCTTTGCCAGTCACCTTGGTCGAAACCATTATCTCAGCTGCCCAACAAGCTTCGAGTTCATCAAATTTACAGACCTATAGCGTTATAGCCACAACTGACGATGAAAGTCGGGGAAAATTGGCAGACTTATGTTCAAATCAAAAACATATCCGCACAGCCCCCTTATTCCTAACTTGGTGTGCCGATCTTGCACGCCTGCAACATGTCTGCCAGATGGGGAACTATATCCAGAATGCAGAGTATCTTGAAAATTTCCTGATCGCAGCTGTGGATGCTTCCATAGCAGCTCAAACTGCAGCCCTGGCAGCCGAATCTCTTGGGTTGGGAATCTGTTTTATAGGAAGTATTCGCAATAACCCCCGGGAAGTGATCAATTTGCTGGGGTTACCGCCCCTGGTCTTCCCAATCACCGGTATGACAATTGGTTGGCCAAAAGGAGAATCGAAGATCCGTCCCCGTCTGCCTTTGCAAGCCATCCTGCATTGGGAAAAATACGATCCCAGCCCATACGAGAAGGCGTTGGTGGAATATGATCAAACAATGCAGCAAACCGGTATCTATAAAAATCGGCAGGTTCCCACACCCAATCGGGATGGGGATATGGAAAACTATGGCTGGTTGGAACATACTGCTCGTCGCGTATCCCAGGTCGTGCGTCCGGGTTTGCGAAAGGAGATTGAAAATCAGGGGTTTGCGCTGAAGTGAAATTATGTACTCTCATGGAATAAGCCGTGTAACCCGCTCAAAACAGGATGCTCGTCTGGCGTACAATCAGATGAGTCGCTGGTATGATTTTATCGCCGGTGGCAGCGAACGGAAATTTATGGATTTAGGAATCAAGCAACTCCACCCCCAGCCTGGAGAGCATATTCTGGAGATTGGTTGTGGCACTGGCCATGGTTTGATATCGCTGGCTATGGCAGTCTCATCTTCCGGGTACATTTTTGGTTTGGATATTTCGGATGGCATGCTGACACAAACACGTGCACATCTTTCGAAAAAAGGCCTTTCTTATCCTGTCTACCTGCAACTTGGAGATGCCTGTCATCTGCCCTATTCGTCCAATGTTTTTTCGGCAGTCTTCTTCAGTTTTACGCTGGAGTTATTTGACACGCCGGATATACCATTGGTTTTGGCTGAATGCGAACGCATTTTGAAGGCAGACGGAAGGATAGGAATTGTATGTCTTTCCAAACAAGGTACTTTACCCGTCCGAATTTATGAGAGATTTCACGAGATAATGCCAGCTCTTGTCGATTGCCGACCAATTTTGGTTCAGCCAATCCTAATTCAAGCTGCATTTAAAATAATCGCAACCAAATCCAAAAATATGTGGGGCTTACCCGTTGATATTGTCACAGCAAAAATCACAAAAGAACCCATCGGAGGCAAAGAATGAATCATGTATTGAGTTTGTCAGCCCAAAAGGTTCAAGATCAACTGGTTCACCTTGGTTACAACCTTAAAGTAATAGAGTTTCAGGAAACCACCCGCACATCAACAGATGCCGCAGCCCGAATTGGATGCACAATAGGGCAAATTGTTAAATCATTGATTTTCAAATGTCGGAAGAGTGGTAAACCGGTTCTAATTCTCACCAGTGGTGCCAACCGTGTGGATGTTAAGAAGATCGCCGATCTCACTGGTGAACCAATTGATCGGGCTGATCCTGAATTTGTCCGCAGCATAACAGGTTTTGCCATCGGTGGAATTCCTCCCATTGGTCACTCAACCCTAATTGATACATATTTGGATGAAGACCTGCTTAAGTACGAAACCCTTTGGGCTGCAGCGGGTACACCTAATGCTGTATTTGAATTGTCACCCCGGGAGTTGCATGCAATGACCTCCGCCAGGATCATTCGGGTAAAAGAAGAATGACTGATTGATTGTTATATAAAAAACCCCTCTCCAGGAAAAATTAATAGGAGAGGGGTGCTAATTAACAAAATACCCTAACTGATTTTAGGTTCCTTCTTCCCAGGAGTTCAAGTACTTTACCTGTTCGTCGGTCAGCGTATCGATTACTATACCCATACCGTTCAATTTCAAACGTGCGATCTCGGCGTCGATATCTCCAGGTACAGAATAAACCTTCTTTTCCAGATTGGCAGCATTCTTAAGCATATATTCCGCGCTTAATGCCTGGTTGGCAAATGACATATCCATCACCGAGGCTGGGTGACCTTCGGCTGCAGCAAGGTTGATCAAACGGCCTTCACCCAGGATGTGAATACGTCGTCCGTCCGGCAAGTCATATTGTTCAACAAATGGTCGTACAAGGCTTTTGGCAGTCGCCAATTCTTCCAGCGCCGGGATATTGATCTCCACATTAAAGTGGCCCGAATTTGCGATTATGGCGCCATCCTTCATGTTTTTGAAATGTTTCTTGTCAATAACATTGATGTCACCTGTCAGGGTTACAAAAATATCTCCACTCTTTACTGCTTCTGCCATGGGCATTACCTGATAGCCATCCATGACAGCCTCAAGCGCCTTTAATGGATCCACTTCTGTGACAATCACAATTGCGCCCATTCCACGCGCCCGCATTGCCAACCCGCGTCCGCACCAACCGTAACCGGCCACCACAAAATTTTTGCCTGCCAGCAGGATATTCGTCGCTCGAATAATGCCATCAATCGTTGATTGACCTGTACCGTAACGATTGTCAAAGAAGTGTTTGGTCATGGCATCATTAACCGCAATGACCGGGAAATTCAACATGCCATCGGCAGCCATGGCACGCAACCGGATAACACCAGTCGTAGTCTCTTCTGTTCCACCCACGATCTCTGGCAGCAATTCCCGCCGGTTTTTATGAATTGTACTGACCAGATCAGCGCCATCATCCATGGTCATGTGCGGCTTGTGATCCAGGGCTGCCGTAATATGTTTGTAATAAACAGCATTGGTTTCGCCTTTGATCGCGAAGGTCGGGATCTCAAAGTGATTGACCAGGGAAGCAGCCACATCATCCTGTGTGGAAAGTGGGTTGGATGCCGTCAGAACCACATCTGCGCCACCGGCATGCAAGGTCCGCATCAGGTTGGCGGTTTCTGAGGTAACATGCAAACAGGCAGAAACACGTAATCCTTTTAATGGTCTTTCTTTTTCAAAACGCTCACGGATCAATCGCAGAACCGGCATTTCACGCTCAGACCATTCTATCCGCCGTCGACCGCCTTCCGCTAATGTAGAGTCTTTTATATCAAAATTATTCATTCCCTTTCTCCTTGATAAAATACGAATTTCGCAACCTACACAAATGCAAACCTCTGACTAAATTATAACTACATAAAGGGTATGCAAATCTTTAGTTTAACGAACCAATTCGTCCAATAAACCATCATCATTAAAATGCTTGCGAAAACGTGCCACAAATTCATCCCTGGTAAAGGTATGGTTCTGGGTACCTTTTTTCTCAAGACAATAAGTCGCTGCCAGAGCTCCCATCTTTCCACACGTTTCCCAGCTCCACCCATTCGAGTAACCAGCCAGAAAGCCACCCCTGAACGCATCCCCCACGCCTGTTGGGTCGACAATTTGCTGGGGTGGCACAACAGACAAGTTGATCTCTTTTCCTTCGGTATAAATACTCGTCCCCTTTTCACCCCGGGTAACTACCACTACATTCACAATCTTCAGGATTTCATCCAGACTCAATCCCGTCTTTTTCATGATCAAGCCACTCTCATAGTCGTTTACAAATAGAAAATGTGCACCTTTCATATCTCTCAGGATTTCTTCTCCGGATAAGCGTAGAATTTGCTGACTTGGGTCATACAAATATGGAATGCCTAATTCCCGGCACTCCGCGGCAAAATTCTTCATCGCCTCGGGATCATTGGGCGACACTACTACAAGGTCTGGTTTTTCTTCAAGGGTTTTCAGCGATTGTTCAGCCGCATAAGCCATGGCTCCTGGATAAAAACTGGCGATTTGAGCATTGGCCTCATCAGTCGTTGCAAAAAAAGATGCCGTGAACACCCCCGGAACAACTACAACCAGTGAGGTATCCACTCCTTTGCTTTCCAGCCAATCGCGATAGTCATTAAAATCCTCACCCACGGTTGCCATTAAATAAGGTGCTTCACCCAGCATTGCCAGAGTATATGCAATATTGGGCGCAACTCCTCCGCGCTGACGCGACATCGAATTCACCAAAAAGGAAAGACTGATTGATCCTAGTCGTTCGGGTAATATCTGTTCTTTAAATAAGCCCGGGAAGGTCATCAAGTAGTCGTAGGCCACAGATCCAGTGAGAAGAATATTCATTTAACGTTTCCTGTTAGAAAATTTTCATCCATAATATCACTTATAATAAAACAACTCATTTTAAAACCTCAAGCAAATTGCGCTCAAATGGTGGATAAACCACTCCTTTTTCGGTGACAATTGCTGTGATCAAGCGATTGGGAGTCACATCGAATGCCGGATTTCGTGCGCGTGCGCCTACTGGAGTCACTCTTTCACCATTAACATAGATATCCAGCACTTCTTCCTGTGGGCGCTCTTCAATCGGGATCATGTCACCGTTTTCCAAAGAACTATCCACAGTGGATATTGGCACTACGGCGTATACCGGCACACTATTATCATTCGCCGCCAAAGCCAGCATGTATGTTCCAATTTTGTTGGCCACATCCCCATTTGCTGCCACACGGTCAGCACCGAACATAACCTTATTCACAGATCCGGATTTTAGAAAGTATCCAGCCATATTATCGCTAATAATCTCATATGGAATGCCATATTGTTCAAGCTCCCAGGCAGTCAAACGAGATCCTTGTAACCGCGGACGGGTTTCATCAACCAGCAAATGGATCCGCTTTCCCTGTTCGTGAGCAAAACGGATCACTCCCAACGCTGTTCCCCAATCTACTGTCGCGAGTGCGCCTGTGTTGCAATGGTGAATAATAGTGTCCCCATCATCAATCAATTCCGCACCAATTTCAGCCATACGCTGGTTTATGATCACATCTTCATCAGCTATTTCTTGCGCCTTTAACAAAATTAGGGCTCGTAATTCAGCGACAGAACCCTTGTAACCTTTCGTAACTCCCATCACTCGATTCAGACTCCATGCCAAATTTACCGCAGTAGGTCGGGATATTAGTAGCACTGATTTTGCATTTTCCAGATCGGCCAAAATTCCTTCCAGGTTTGTCGCCGTTGATTGATGAGCTGCCAACGCCAGTCCAAAAGCAGCACATGCGCCGATTGCTGGTGCACCCCTGACCAACATATTTCGAATTGCATTTGCAGTTTCTTCGCAGGTTTGGCAGGAATAAACTTCCAGTGCCCCTGGCAATCGACGTTGGTCGATCATTTTAAGTTGATGATTCTCGTAATCCCAGAAAACAGTTCTCATCTATCAAATACCCATGGACCGACAGGAAAAAGCGCTCTCAAATGAGAGCGCCGTTGCTCAGATAACGAGTTTAACACGGGAGTTGAGGTTTGTCAAAACATTGACACGAGTTAATTTCAGCATTATAAGTTTCATATGCGAAAATTCCAAATTGCCATGATTCTGTGGATAGCCATCAGCCTGGTTGGATGCAGTGGACCTGGTTTTACGCTTGGTCCAACCGAAACGCCATCCAGCACTCTAACTCCAAGTCCACTCCCCACTCTCACACCACCCCCATCTCCCACACCCACTCCAACGCCGACTCCCGAAGTGCGTGTGTCCAATGCTGATAGGGCTTTATTTAATGGGGATTATCTACTCGCCCGGCAGGAATATCTGACCGCGTTCTCAGCATCCAGTGATGAACAGGTGCGGGCAGGTGCCTTGTGGGGTTTAAGTCGAGTGGAATTTCTGGACGGTTATTTTGATAAATCCCTGGTTTATCTGAAAGATTTAATTTCCAGGTTTCCCGATTCTCAACATACCCGGCATGCATATTTTCTTCAGGGGCAGAGCAACGATGCTCTTCAAAAATATGGCGAGGCTGCTGCAGCTTATTCAAACTATTTATCTGCCAACCCTGGGTTGATTGACGTCTACATCCAGGAATATCTAGGTAATTCCCTTGCCAATAGTGGCGATTATTCCAACGCCCTGGCTGCTTATCAGGATGCTTTACAGGCTTCCCACATTGGGAACACCTATCAACTTGAGATAAAAATCGCCAGGATGTACTCTTACATTGGAGATATTCCTTCCAGTCTTTCGATATACAATGACATTGCCGCACACACAAACGATGATTATCTCAAAGCTCAAATGGACTTTCTGATTGGTCAAACTTACCTGAACCAGGGGCAAGCAGACCAGGCTTATCCATATTTTTTGGATACAGTCGCAAAATATCCGCTCTCTTATGATTCCTACTCTGCTCTGGTAGCCCTTGTCGATGCCGGCGTTCCTGTTGATGATCTTGACCGCGGTCTGGTGGATTATTTTGCAGGCCAATATGGGCCTGCATTAGCTGCTTTCAACAGATACCAGTTAAGCCATCTCGACCATGATGGCACTGTACTTTATTACCTTGCTTTAACTATGCGCGAAAACGGCGAATATCAACAGGCCGTTGACAATTGGACACAATTGATCAACAGTTACCCCGATAATCGCTACTGGGATTCAGCCTGGGATGAACGTGCTTATACTCTGTGGAGCTATATGGATGATTTTCAGGGTGCAGCTCAATCATTGTTAACCTTTGTAACCAACTATCCTACACACCCGAATGCTGCATATTATCTCAATTCAGCAGCCCGCATTCAAGAGCGGGGTGGACAGTACGAAGCCGCTTCGGCCACGTGGCAGCGGCTGGCAGTGGAATACTCGACCAGCGAACTCGTTCCGGACGCCCTTTTCAATGCAGGTATTGAACTCTATAGATTAGCAGCCTATGACCGAGCTCTGGTGATCTTCCAAAAGGATCTTATCTTTTCTAACCTGCCTGCTGACCAGGCGCGCGCCTATTTATGGGTTGGCAAATCCCAGCAGGCACTGGCTGACAACACGGCTGCGCAACAATCTTTTCAATTAGCGGCTGGCCTGGACCTAACTGGTTATTACAGTGAGCGCGCCCGCAGCCTGATTCTGGGTCGATCCATTTTCGAAGCACCCGTTACTTATAATTTCAAATATGATGCTGTTGCCGAACGAGCAGAAGCTGAGGCTTGGATCCGTATTACTTTCAACCTGCCTCCAGCTACCGATCTGTCTGGAGTAAGCAGTCTTTCTGCAGACACCCGATTCATTCGTGGAACCGAACTTTGGGAATTGGGGCTGTATGACGAGGCACGCCTGGAATTCGAAGATCTACGTTTGGCTGTCGCTGAAAATCCAATTGACAGCTATCGCCTGGCAAACTATCTTCTCGATCTAGGCCTGTATCGCAGCGCCATTGCCTCCTCCCGTCAGCTCCTTAAACTAGCGGGCTTGGAAACTTATACCCAGATGTTGGTAGCGCCCCGCTTTTTTAGCCACATCAATTATGGCGCTTATTTCCAGGATTTGGTGGTACCCTATGCTCAAGAGTTCAAATTTAATCCCCTTTTTCTATTCAGCGTGATTACACAGGAGAGTGCATTTGAAGGCTTTGTGCATTCATCAGCTGGTGCACGTGGTTTGATGCAGATCATGCCGGATACTGGGCAATCAATTGCAGACAATCTCGGTTGGCCACTCAATTTCACATCGAATGATCTTTATCGCCCATTTATCAACATTCGACTTGGTGCAGCTTACCTTTCCTCTAATCGCGCTTATTTAGATGGGGATTTGTATGCCACCCTTGCAGCTTACAATGCCGGCCCTGGAAATGCCATTATTTGGAAGGATCTTTCAGGCAATGATCCCGACTTATTTCTGGAAGTGATACGTTACTCCGAAACCCGCGATTACATACGTCATATTTACGAGATCTACCTCGTGTACCGTTCGACCTACGGATCCAACCCCTAGTATTGTATTGAATATGTTTCTAATAATTCGGGAATTTTATTGGCTATGTATGATAGATTCCCCCCAAGTCTTTCTTTTTAGATAGGGCAATACCTGTTCTATTGGTCTCCACACATTTGAGTTCTTCAGCACATGGCTATAGACTAATTTATATATTTATTTCAGATTTATCAATTCCCCGACTGATAAGCCCCAGGATTTTTTTGTGTAATTCTTCTGCTTCCAAACCCAGAACAGAGACTAGTTTATCTCTTCCATCAGCACCTGCAACAATCTCCAGGCGGGTCTTTGCAACTTTAAGTTTTTCCGCTAAAAACTCCAACAAAATTTCATTTGTTTTAGTGTCCGATGACCCTGTTGTAAGATGTACTTTAACCGTTCCATCGTTCAGAATGTCGACAACTTTATTTTGGCCAGCTCGTGGGGTTATCCTTAAAGCCAATGCAGCGCCTTTTTTCCCATCATGCAGATAAAATTTACGATCATCCAAATCCATCACCTCAAATTGGAGAGCAGCCTGATTAATGCAAATGAAACAATTTGAATCAGGATTATCAATACAAGAGGGCTCAAATCAAACATGCCAACTAATGGAACCACTCGCCGAATGGGAGAAAGCAGGGGTTCTATGATTCGGTCAATAGTACGTCTAACCGTATGATAAGGAGGCATAAAGAAAGATAGTATAACCGAAAGAATGACAAGCAGTATCAAAGCCTGTGATAACACATCAACTAATTTAATAAGAACGTCTATCATTTATGTCAACCTCGTCTTGGAGAACGTTTCCCTAAAATAGCCTGTCCAATTCGAATAAAGGTGGCACCTTCTTCCACAGCAATTTCATAATCGGAACTGGTACCCATTGAAAGTTCCTCCCAGTTAGCATCTGAAAATTTTCTTGATAAAAAATCACGCAGCATCCTTAGATTGGAAAAATGAGGTCGGGCTTTTTCTGGATCATCATAAAATGGAGGCATTGTCATCAAACCAGTAATTTGAAGATGAGGTAATTCTAAAATTTGCTTTATTTCAGGCAAGAATTTTGTCCAAGAATTAGGATCAGATGCCTGCCAACCATATTTGCTATCTTCGCCTCCTACATTAAATTCCAACAAAACCGGAAGTTCTTTACCAGATTCACCAAGGAAACGATCCAACCGGATTGCCAGTTTTATTCCATCTAATGAATGAAGCTTATTGAAATTCATGGCGATCAGGTTTGCCTTTCGGCTTTGCACATGACCTATCATATGCCATTCTAACCCAGATTCATTTTCCAAGGCGATAATTTTATTTACACCTTCCTCGGCATAACTTTCCCCCAACAGCTTTGCTCCAGCTTCAATCGCTGCTTTTACCATATCCATCGGTTGGGATTTGGTTACAACAATCAATCGAACACTCTTGGGATCTCTTCCCACCTTTAGTGCTGCTTTTTCAATTTTGTTCTGAACAATCTCAAGATTGGTTTTAATTTCTCTCACCAAACTATCGTCCATCCAGTACCTCCAGGGTGATCAAAGCACCGAACCTGCCCGTCTTCCCTTTTTCGGCACGATGAGAATACCAATCTTCAAGTTTACAAGCTGTACATAAACCAGCAACCTCAATGTTTTGTACACCGGATTTTTGCAGCAGGATTCGGTTTCCTTCCCAAAGATCAAAATAAATTTTTCCATTTAATTGTTCTTTTAGCACCGGGCTATTTTCTCCAAATGTCTTTAGAACTTCCAACGCAACATTCTCTCCCACTTCGTAATGGTCTGGGCCAATGGATGGTCCAATACCTGCTCGAATATCTTCCGGTTTGCTACCATATCTATCTACCATCGCTTCGATGGCTATCTTCGCAGCCCCATTCACAGTACCCATCCATCCAGCATGCACCATCCCAATGACCCTCTGGACCGGATCGTGTAATAGAATTGGTGTGCAATCTGCAAAACGCATCATCAGGGTCACCGACGGTTGATTCGTCAGGATAATATCCGCTTTTTGAATTGGCTCATGTAATCGGCGCGGTTCATCAACCAGAACTAAAGAAGTACCATGTACTTGCCAAACATCGAACAGACTTTGGACATCCAATTTAAGGGAGTCAAACATAAGCTGCCGATTCCGGTTTACTCTCTTGGTATCATCCCCCACCGTTCCACCTAAATTGAGGTAATTCCATGGTTTTGGACTGACACCTCCCAAACGGGTGAAAATTCCATGGCGTACGTCTTTCCCAAAAGTGGAGAACGAATAGAATTTTAACCCTTCAATATAATGAAATGGCATGGCAGACTCGTCGGAAATTGACTAATTTTGCCCCATATGGCTGACAACTGCAATTTTTTTGGTCAGAATCCGGCGCGTATCCGCCATGGCCTCTTCAATGGTTGGGAAACCATACCAGGCTGTCATAAATCCAAAAAGGAAACCAGTCAGGGTTCTTATAAAAGGGGTGCTCTCGCGATAAGGCAACAACCCTTGCAAAAAAGGAAGGTTTAACTGGCTTATTAGCTGTGATACTCCATCCAGTGCAATCGGCCCAATCCCGACCAGGAGCCATACCAGCCAGTGTAATCCTTTGATCCTGCGGTGCGAAATAGCGAAAATCACACCGAATAGGAGGATTGAACCCCAAATGGCTACATCCCGTTCGCATAAACCCACCTTGAAACCCAATAACTCATTTCCCTCAAATAAACGGGCTTGTACACGGTTTGGGTCATTGGCGTCTGTAATACCGCTGACCCCTTCAAACGTTAAAACGCCAGCAATTTTTGCAGTTTCATGTGGATAGTATGCTTGTTCACCAAACAAGAACCAGGAACGGAAACTCCATTGGTGACACAAAGGCCTGTAAATGCGGTAAATTACTTCTGCAGCACCATTTGCTCCAACTTCCTTAAAGACAGGAGCAGTAAATGGTAAACCAACATACAACAACACTAATAAATTCAATATTAGTAAATAATTCCTGCTTAGCCAGAGGGATATTTTGTCTGCCTTGGTGATTGTTTTACCTCTTTCCACAGCCTGGTGATAACCCTGATCATCTACTCGCTCCAGTTGAGATTTCCGATCCACGGCAGCACTCAGGGTCATTTCCAGTTCTTGTTTTGAAAAAGGATATTTAAGTCTATATGGCCCAACCTCAATAACAGGAATATCCATGGCAAACAGGTCTTTCATTGCCGGATCAGAATCAATATCTATTAAAACCAATTGGTGGGGAATCTTGCTCTGAATTTCTTCCAGATCCGACTTTACCTGCTCACACAAGTGGCAATCTGCTCGCTGATATAAGGTAACATTGATCATTAATTTATCCTAAAGACCAAAATCAATACCGATACCATTCGGTGCAAGCAAAGCAAATTTTCCTGTAATCAATAAGATTCCTATCACAACTAGCAAAACACCCATAATGATTTCTACAAAGCGCATTGTCTTGCTGTATTTACGAAGAATTGTCGTCACCCATCCAATGCCCAAGGCAGCCACCAGGAACGGAATGGCTAAACCAGCAGAATATGCCAACCCGAGCTTTGTTCCAACCCAAACATTGCCACCATTTGCAGATAATGTCAAAATCGTACCCAATACAGGTCCAACACAAGGGGACCAACCAGCTGAAAAAAATACACCCATCAACATGGATGATAAATAACCCATATTCTGATTAACAGACGAATGCACCCGTACGTCATATTCCAGGAAAGGGATCCGAAAAACACCGATCATATGCAAGCCAAAGGCCACGACAATCAAACCACCAATTTTAGCTACCCAATTTCGAATGTCAAAAAGCATCCCCCCCAATGCAGAGGCAATAATATTGAAGAGCAGGAAAACCAGAGTAAATCCCAAAACAAACGCGACTCCATGAGAAAAAGTGATCCATCTATTCTTGGCATTAATTTCACCACCCACAGCTCTTCCACCCAAATAACCTATGTAGGCTGGCACAAGGGATAAAACACACGGAGACAAGAAGGATGCCAAACCTGCCAAAAATGCAATCCCAGCACTAACATTAAAAATATCCATTAATCTTCCTCATTCAGATCATTAATAATAAGTATGGCAAGTTTTAGTATAACCTTTCTTCTACGATTACCCGTGTACTCCCTTTTTGCCAATCTGTCCATTGTATATCGCTTTCGTCCAATGAAACATAAGGGGTTGTCCAACAGAATATCCATTTTGCATCTGCAGGCCGGCAATTTACACAACCATGGGAACGTTTTTCTCCGAATTGATTATGCCAGAATGTCGAATGAATCGCTACCCCGGTACCCACAAAAAAATTTGACCACGACACGCCCGGCGTATCGTAACCGGCATCTACTGTTCCTGCAGCCATATGTATCGTAAATGACTTGCGCCAAGTCGCAAAATCACCGATTGGGGTTGCAAAAGAACCTCCACCAGTTGATACCCTGCAAAAATAAACTTCACGTTCGCCTTCGTAACAGGATAAGGTTTGATCTGTCAGGTTGATCTTGATAGTCTTTTCGGCAGGGTCCAGATTCGGGCTGATGGGCGCAACTTCTTCTTCGGTGAGTGGTCGGAAGGCTTCTCCTTCTGCCCAAAATACGTCCCCATATCCATATCCATGTTTCTCATTTTCGTTTACATGATAAACGATTTTACCGGAATTTCCGGTTTTGACCTGGTCAATCCACATTATCTGGCTGAAGTACAATCGCGTAGGCAATCCATTTTCAATCAATGCTTTTAACCCTGGCGACCTGGCAGGAGGGTTTTCAATATAGATATCTACATAAGGTACGGTCACTTCTACCCAAAAACCCGCTTTCCCATCTGGAATATATTGCACCACCTGGTTGGGGTGATTTTGAACAGGTTGCAACGTCGGTGAATATACATATCCTTCCGGCGTTTCCACCCATCTTTGAATAAAGTGATTCAAATCCGGGCTGGTTGCACTTACTTCTCTCAGCCACGGGAATACAGTATCTTCATAAACTTCCTTTACAACCGGACTGTTTATATCTGGTTTTGTTCGTACTGTAACAATCCCACCTGTACAATTTCTCCCTAACAATTCGCCATCAGGAAACTCAGCCAAAGGCAAATGCCGCTTTAAGGGTTGTAGAGTCAGGACACCCATACCCAAACTGGAAAGCTTGAGAAAATTCCGACGGGATAGTATTTCATTGCTATTTTTTTTCTTATCCATTTATTGTGTTTCCATAGGCAGTAAGGGGCAAGGGAAATATTTACAAAGAAATAAATTTTTCTGTTTTTGGGTTGAAATTATACACTGCATTGGACCTGTAAGGAGTGTGCACATCCTTGCACCACTGCGAAATCCTATCCATCAGGCATTACTTAACCCATTGTTAAGCAAATAATATAAAACTGTAGAGACCATTATATTTAATTGTCTCTACAGTTTTGATGTTGTTTATTTAATCAATTCAAATAAACAGTACCGTCCATTAATCAAGTGAATTATTTGGGTTGCTCTTCACTATTAATATCTTTGGGTTCATCTTTTTTATCGTCCTTCCCCTGTAATCCGTCACGGAAAGAACGGATACCACTACCCAACTCACCGGCAATTTTTCCGATCCGGCCAGGGCCAAAAAGTAGAACAACGATTAGGAGGACGATAAGAATTTCGGGAAGTCCAGGTTTCATTTTTATCTCCTTGAAGAATCTGTTCAGTATTATAAGCCCTTTATTGGTTTACTTTGAGTAAACCAATAATTATCTAATAACACCTAATAAGCGCGGGAACCAATATCCCAACAAATCCGCTGTTGGTTTTCCATTGATGGAAACAGATTGATCCTGCAAAGCAGCTGGGGGATAGTATCCCCGACTGATAAAACCACTAATCCAACTACGATCATTGACCGCATTCAACATAGCCAGGTATGCATCCTCTTGAGCCTGCAGGTTCAATTCGACGGAATTTATTTCGGGGTTTGGTTGATTGAGTACAGACCAGTCCAAGCAACCACCCATCTCATCCGGTATGCATGCCTTGGCTGCTCCGGTTATGGATGGATAAGCTATGGATATGACCAATGGCTTTTGAAAAGTCGTTTGAAATGACAAGATTTCACTATCCAACAATTCTGCTGCTTTAATTTGTAAATCATCTACCGAGGTTTGATTTTCATTTGTCAGGGGTGCATACCACAGCAGGTAGATGCCATCCAATTCATAAATTAATCCGGGCGCATTAGCCAGACCTTCCGGGAAATTAACTGCCCAATAAATTTGACCATTATAGTGTTGACGAATCTCTGAAACCAGGCTGCTCCATCGTGTTTCCGCATCGGCTGGAAGATTGGAATTGCTCCCATCCGATAATATACCTCCCGGCAAAGCCGGCTCCAGCCAATCTCCTCCCAGTACCAGGGCTTGAACTCCATTTTTCATCGCCAAGTCAGCATAATAGATTGAAAACGCACGGTACCGCGCGAACCAACCATCCCACCACACAGGGTCGCGTATTGCCTTCAACCACCAATCATCCACATTCAAAAGAAAATGCGCATCAGGAAAGATGGCTGCATTCAGGTTTAATGCACGCGCACTATTGATGGTTTCACTCACCTCGAACCCCAAAGGATCCTTACCTGGTAAAGGTGCAAATTCCAAAGTTGTTTCTCCTTGAAAAGTCCATGTTGGGGAAATAACAACCCAATTTGAACCCATGCTTTGAATATTTTGCAGGGATTGGATCATCCAGGGTTGCCAGGACGGAGCATTATCTGCCTGAAGTTCAACTCCAGCCCAGAATCCACCTTCTCTGGATTGCACATTCATTTCCTGGAAGTTCACAGGAGTACCATTTGAAAGCCATTTCCACGAATTGATGGTGTCCTGAATATCTTGCGGTGTCTCACTTGTCGATACAATCCGTCCCCTGGCATTACCGGCTGTATCTAAATCATCGGCACTACCACACTGGTCATTACGGCAATAGCGATATTCAAACGAGTCAAGCAAATTCAAAGGGCTAAAGAGTTGGTAAACCCAACGATTATTTCCAAGAGGCCACATCTGGAGAGGTTCTGTCCAACCGTAAGGGTTAAACTGAATCGATACTATATCTGTAGAGGGTGTGTTGGCAGGAGCAGTTACTTGAAAAAGGATAGGGGCTGATGGACCAGCCTGCCAGGTTTCAACAACATCTTGGACAACCCCACCAGAATCGGGAACGATCAATTGCCGGACGAGGAAATTCCCTCCCAATTGATGTTCAGCGTTCCAAAACCCGTCTCCTAAAGTATATTTATAACGAATATCCGCACCTGCCGGCAACATTAAGGAAAGAGTAAACCGCCCATCCAGCATGGGAGTAAGAACGGGCATATCTACAGCTACACTGTTAATTCCCCCTTGTAAATCTCCAAATGAATTTCCCAGCTGGTATAGATTCCCCGCCAGTCGAATGGGGGCAGTTGGAACTGTATTTGCGGGTACTATTACAGTAAATACAACGTTTACTAACGGAGCTGGTATCATGTTTATGTTAACAGGAGTTCGCTTTCCGGGTACGATCTTTGCTCCCTGTTGAAACGGTTGATAGCGACCATCAAGAGAATAAGCCACCAGGTTTTGGGTGCCCGCCACCAATCCTTCCAGCACAAATTCTCCATTGGAATCACTCAGGGTTTGGCTCCCCCCTGCACTGATTAGGATATCCGGCAAACCGCTACCATCTTCACCGTTAACCACGCGTCCTGTGATCCGTCCGGTATCTTCAGTAAAGGTTGTATCACTCCAACTCGAAACCGTATCCATCACTTCACCTGGTCCACCGACAAAATATAACCGGTATCGCACCGCGCGATTGTCATATTTATCTTCTGCAATCGATGTTCCCGCCTGCCTTAAGTACCGATACTTCACAACACTGTTTAAAGTCAACGGTATTGCAACATAATAATGCAAACTATCGCCTGCTTGCATGGCGTAGTTGACCGGGTTTAATGCCAGACCTGTAACTTCATCAACTATACTGAGAACTAAAGTTTCCCCGGGTAGAAGTGGGGTTGGAATAGTCGTGGCAAAAAAGATTTCCGCCATAGGTTGGGGGATTGGAGTAGGCGGGATTGGGTAAGAAGGTGTGGAAGTTGAAGAATAATTACCCGATAGGGTAAATTGACAACTTGATAACAATATTACAATCAGGCTACACGCAAGGGCAAGTTTATTGCAAGAATGGGTAATTTTTCTCATTTCCATCCATCCCTTCATATTGTCGGTTTATCTGAGGGAAACATTTTGAAGTATTCTTGATCATATCTTATCGGCCAAAGATTTTTTCCGGCTGAACGAGGCCATATAGCTAAGGCCAATGCTCAAAAAATATAAAACAATCATCGGTCCCATTACAAGTGCCATGTTTACCGGGTCCACAGTTGGTGTGATCACAGCGGAAATTACTGCAATGACGATAACTGCGATTCGCCATTGTTGAGCCATGAATTTTGGTTTGGCAATACCCATTAAAGATAGAACGAAGATCACAAGCGGGAACTCAAATGCAACACCTATCCACAACATTAATCCCGAAACAAAATTGATATAAGATGATGGACGTGGTATGGTTTGGATACCCATGAAATTCAACAGAAAGGGCATGGCAGATGGTAACATGAAATAATATGCGAATAGCATGCCAGCGACCAGAAGCAGGGTTGTTAGAGGTATTCCAATCAGACCCAATTTTCGAGCTCCTGGCTTTAAACCTGGAGCTGCGAACAACCACAACTCAAATGCAAGATATGGAGATGCTAGTGCGATTCCCGCAAACAAAGCAATTCGCATAAAAACTCCCACAGATTCAGTAACATCAATAGCCTTTAGCGCCGTAATGCCACCCACCGGTTGGGAAAGAAAATCCACAAGCTGTGCGCTTAAAAAAAAACTCACAGCCACCCCCACCACAAGTCCGAGCAACATACGCAGAAGATGTTTTCTTAATGCTTCGACATGCTCAAGCAACGCCGAAGGAATTTGCAGGGAGGCTGCAAATGCATCCGCTAAAGGGCGATCATCCAAGTCTGCGTTTAGAAAAGTGTTCGCTTGTTTCAAAAACCTGAAAGGTAATCCTAACAACCAGAATAATCCCCGGAAAGGAAAAGTAATTATCCGCCATAAACGGTTTAGGGTTTTACGCATCTTTTACTTCCCCGTCAACATACCTCGTGTGAGGCTGATCAATTTTATTCTCAGAACTTGGCGAATTAACTTTCTCTTTAATCGAAGATGGGAGTTGCCCCCTCCAGCCCCTAAAAGGATCTTCGAATTCCTGGGAAATCTCTTTACCAACCTCCTTATCAATTGCCTGGCTGGTTTTTTTTATCTCATCCAAACCGGCTTCACGCATCAATTCATTTGGTAAATATTTAATTTTATTTGAAGCTTGTCTGACTAACTTCCAGGTGTCAGATTTCACAAGATTGTTCATCCAGCGACCCATCGTCCGACCTGCTTTTTGCATATCTTTCGGCCCAAGAATGATTAAAGCAAGAATTATGACGAAGAACAGCTCCATCGGGCCAACGCCAAGAAAATCCATAATCTATTAAACGTCCTTTTTCTGCGATGCAATCATTTGGGATACTTCATTTTGATGATCTGCCAAACTGCCTAAAACACCATTAATAAATCTGGGGGCACTATCTGAACCATAAAGTTTTGCCAATTCAACTGCTTCGTTTATTATTACTTTTACGGGCGTATCCCCTTGTACTGCCATCTCCCATGCCGCTACCCGCATAATGTTGCGATCAATTGTTGCAATCTGGTCAAGAGGCCATTCCGGAGCATATTTGGAAATGACTCCGTCTAATTCCTTTCGCATTGGAAAAACACCAATAACGATCTGCCGGGTAAATTCTTGAAGTTCTTCACTCAAAATTTCATCTTCCAGGCGATTTTCCAAAACTTGACCAACAGGATGGTTGGCAATATCAATTTCGTAAAGTGCTTGCAGAGCAACACCTCGTGCTCTGGTTCTTGCTTTCATAAGGTATCATGCCTCATCATTCTTGAATTCTACATCCTCAATATGAATATTTACTTGTCCGACTTCAAGCCCGGTCATCTCGGCTACTGCCCTGGCCACCTGGTGTTGAACTTTCCGGCTTACGTCCCTAATATTATAATTTCCATCCAACACTAGATATAAATTAACGAAAACGTTATCATCTTCAATCAACAGGTTTACGCCGTCCTTGCCTCGCGATTTAAGGTTGGGAACGCCAGAACGAATGGATGCCATGGATTTAACTCCTTCCACTTCCAAAGCTGCCATTCTAGCGATTGTCAGGATTACGTTTGGGGTTAATGTCGTCTTCCCCGGTGTGTGTTTGCCAGTCATCGTTCCTCCATATTCTTCACATCATTGCCATACCGCCATCGATTCCCAAGATCTGACCGGTGATATAGGCTGCCTGATCAGATGCAAGGAAAGCAACCGCGTGTGCAATTTCTTCTGGTAAACCTTTGCGTCCCATTGGGATGAGCGTCAAAACTGCTTCTCTCATCCCTTCTGGAACGTTCTTCCATATATCTGTCTCAATATACCCGGCTGCGATACCATTGACGGTGATATTGCGAACAGCCACCTCGCGCGCCAGAGCTTTTGTAAATCCAATTTGTCCAGCTTTGGAAGCAGAATAATTCGTTTGCCCTGCGTTTCCCATTTGTCCGGCGACTGATGTGATATTGATTATTCTTCCATAACGGCTTCGCATCATATGCTTGACAGCCGCCTTGGAACAATTAAAAGTGCTTTTTAAATTGGTTGATTGAACATTATCCCAATCTTCTTCTGTCATAAGCATAATCAATTTATCCCGGGTGATTCCAGCGTTATTTACGAGTATATCCAATTTTCCATAAGCTTCAACTGAAAATTTAACCAAATCCTGGGCCTGGTCATAAATGGAGACATCAGCTCTCATGGCAATCGCTTTACCGCTGGATTTGTTAATGCTATCAACCACTTCTTCGGCAGCTCCAACTGAGTTTAAATAATTCACAACAACCGAGGCGCCTCTTTCAGCAAGCTCTATTGCCACAGCCCGTCCAATCCCGCGTGACGCGCCGCTGACAATTGCCACTTTCCCATCAAGCGATAAAAATTTTGGCATTCAAACTCTCCTTGAATTGGAATTATACACCAGTGGGTCAAGCTTCCCAGCCTGTATATTCCCTTAAACCCTTGTAGTGCGCTTTGGTTTCAACCCTGTCACCATCGCCAAACCTCCACTCAAGGTTATTATACCCACCATCAAAAAAGCATCCTGCCAGAACCGCAACGGGAACAACCGTATCAGTGTATCTGAATATAAAAACAACCAGCTATCTCCTTCAAAAAAGAGACTATGAAATACGGTAAAGAAATCCCAAAAACTGATCATGGCAAATATGCCAATCGCACTCAAGAATCCAATCATGATCCAACCCCCGTATCGCAATCCTTTTCGATAATCTTGTTGCCAACTTAACCAGCCTGCCATAAAACCAAATCCAGCCAATAATATCCAGGTTACATAGCCGATGATCATAACCGGCTTAACAACTTTTTTTACATCCTGCATATGACTCAATTCGCGCTCGTTGTACAAAGCCGTCCCATCAGAAAATGTCTGGTTTCCAAGAAATTCCACTCCAAAATCGTTAACCAGGTACTGCATCGCAATTTGTGACCACTTTAATCGATCTTCAAGCGTAAATCCGTAACTATCCACCGGAAAACCTGGCATACGGTATTCCAAATTCAAAAATGCACTCGTGAGAAGGAGACGTACACCCAAAAATATCAAGGCAATTGGAACAAAGATGGCTGTAGACCAGGTAAATGCTGCGTGTGGAAATTTCATTGAATTTTCTCCGCATCTCCGAATAGGACATAATTTAATACCATGTTATTAGTGATCCATTCTATTGGAGCCAGATCATCAGTAAAAACAATCGTCTTTGGGGGAGCCGGTTGCAGGTTAATCCAGGTTTGATGAACAGAAGTCACCAGCAATGGATCCACTCCTTGCCTGACCGACAGCATTACCATGTTTGCATTCAAATCCTCCCGGTGCGTGGGTTTACGGGTTGCATATACCATTGAGTTGAAAGTCCCCGGAATATCCATCACATACACCGATGGGAATACCGCAGCAATGGTTGTCGCCAATCCATCGATCAAACTTCTGTCATTTGGCGCCCTGCCTACATTGATTACCAGTGCGCCTCTTTCGCTAAGATGATCATAGGCTGCCTGGAAAAACTCCCTGGTAGTCATATGCCAGGGAATGTAAGGTGGTCGGTAAGCATCCACAGCGATGATCTCATACAGGTAGGGGCTTTTTGTTAATCCCCACCGACCATCTTCCACATGTACATTTAGATTGGGTATGTCCATCCCAAAATATTCGATACCGACTTTTACAATCTCTGGGTCCAATTCAAACCCGTCAATCACCACACCTTGGAAAACAGAAGCTGCCTGTCTTGCAGTTGTCCCGGCTGCCAACCCGATGATTGCTATGCGTTTTACATCTTCGGGCTGGGCATCTTTATAGAAAAAAGGCCCCGATAAAAATTGTTGCCATGGACCTCCATAATTAAGTTCTCCGGGTTTATAAATAGAATGCACACCCTGTCCTTCGTTTAGCCGCAAATAAGTAAACCCATCCCTTTGTAAAACCTGTATATAGTTATATGCCGATTCGGTTTCAAAAACTTGTCCTGACGAATTCTTGATGGATGAATTTCCAGCCAAAATAGCCAGGGTAACTAATGCAATTACCATCAAAAAATAAGGCATCATTACTTTTCGTCCACTGCTTAACCCCAGACCAGCCAGCGCTACAAATAATAGGAACAGGCTAAAAACAAGGAAAGTCTTGCTGGTACCGATGGTTGGGATCAAAACCAGGACAGGCAGATAAGTTCCTACAAAAGATCCCAAGGTGGAGATTGCATAGATGGTACCGGATACATTCCCCGCCTGTCTGGCATCCTGCATACTCAAACGGATTGCAAATGGAGATATCATACCCAGCAAGGTGACTGGCACACTGAAGAGAACAAGCACACCTAAAAATGCTCCTGCCAGAACACCCACCTGCAGCCCGTCGAATGCATTTGCAGCTGCCCGTAATACCGGTGTGGCGATATAGGGAACCACACCGATAGTGAAGGCTCCCCAGGCCAGGATCGCATACATTGTCTTCGGTGTCGGAGACCTGTCCGCCCAGCGCCCACCCAAGCTATACCCCAGCGTCAGATAGATCAAGATCAATCCGATGATGGCTGCCCACACCAAATTGCTGGTGCCAAATACATTTCCCAGCAAACGCGAGGCTGAAAGCTCTGCTGCCAGGGTAGTCATTCCAGATGCAAAAACTGTAAAATAAAGGTATCGTCGCATGATCCATCCATATATATTGAGTTCGAGTGATTATACCTGAGGTGCGCGAATACCGTATCTGCGAATTATTTTATTGGAAGGTGTTTAAGAAATCCATAAAACGAGCAGACTTGGACCAAAAGGCAGAATTTCTGAATAAATTTTCGATTATTTAGTATTTTATCTTCCAAAAACAGGGTAAATATTGCCCGAATGGGAGTAATATAGCCAATATCGACAATCCTGCCCGGGTCATTCATTCGCATAAGCCCGTGCCTTGAAATTTACTCCGGTTAACAATTTAACCATGCGCTTGAGGTTGAGCATAATGGCAGTGAGAAAAGCCTGCGCTGCAA
>Ga0209212_1000636_pt1 | contig 66056 bp, 60 predicted proteins | sample RifGroC2_FD_183996 | JGI IMG/M metagenome (GOLD analysis project Ga0209212, IMG submission 183996) | Groundwater microbial communities from Rifle, Colorado, USA - Groundwater C2 (SPAdes) (version 2) | ecosystem: Environmental > Aquatic > Deep subsurface > Groundwater | place: Rifle, Colorado...
CCGGCACCAATACCATTTCATTCACCACGTGTACTTCAAACGGAGGTGTTACTGCGGGAACAAGCGCTACAATATACAAGGTGCGCATCACGCCAAAGTCGCATGCTCTAATGCCAGCTGTTCCAGGCGCTTCGTACGCTACAACAGGTACCGTGACATCATTCACGAGCAGCAACCCACACACTGGAACAGACACATCGAGTGCTACTGTGACGGTTGACAACGGGTCGCCGACAGATGTTACAAATGCAAGCGGAACAGCAGGTACAGGACAAGTAACTATAAACTGGACTAATCCTGTGGACACAGACTACCACAGCGTTGTAGTGCTTAGACGCGCGGGAAGCGCCGTCGCAGACACGCCAGTTGAAGGTGACACGTACTCGAATGGAAACACTATCGGCGCATCGACAGTTGCTTGTGTTGTCGATACTCCTACAGAGACTTGTATCGACTCAAGTCTCACAAACGGCACAGCATATCATTACAAAATTTTCAGCAAAGACACAAACGGCAACTACGCATCTGGAATAGTGCCGACAGGATCGCCGTTCACACCGTCGGCAGTTACTTTTGTTATTACATCAAGCGCTGGAGCAAACGGTACAATTATTCCATTTGGCGCGACAAATGTTGCACAAGGAAGCTCGCAGGCTTTTGCAATTACGCCTGATTCTGGATATGAAGTTGAGACTCTTTTAGTAGATAGCATTTCGGTCGCAACATCCAGCCCTTACACATTTACAAACGTACAAGCAGATCATACTATTCACGCAACATTCGTTGCCGTCGTGGTGCCACCAGGTTCGTTTATCATTAGCGCGACATCTGGCACAGGAGGCACAGTGTCCCCCGTCGGATCAACAGTAGTCGCGCAAGGAGGCTCACAGACATACACAATAACTCCAAACACTGGCTACAACATCGCTACCCTCACTGTTGACAGCATTTCTGTTGCTACTTCAACATCATACACATTTACAGACGTACAAGCAGATCATACAATCAACGCCACCTTTATTGCAGTACCTGCAGTAGTTGCGCCTGATACTGGAGCATCTAGACCAACAACGATTATATTCTCTGGTAAAGCATTCCCTGGTGGTAAAATATCCGTAATAGACAAAGAGCTTCGCACAGAAGACACTCTCGGACAAGAAGACATTTCTAGTCAGGATGGGTCATTTAGTGTTTCATTCATTGGTATTTTTCAAGGTCTCCACAGCTTTGGGCTCATCGTGAAAGACAAGGACCTGCGAACATCGCAAACAAAGTTTTTCTTTGTCGACACCAGGTCAGATAGTTTTCTAGAAAAAGACATTCTTGTTCCACCAACCATAGATATTGCAAATGGGCAGGTTTCTCGCGGCGGCAATGCAACTATTTTTGGCTATGCGACACCGGGGTATACCCTAGAACTCTATTTAGATGATATACTGTTAAAAGAACTTATAGTCGAGCAAAGTGGTTTATATAAATTCGAAATACCAACTGGCGCGCTAGAGTTTGGGCAGCATAAAGTAAGAACAAAACAAATCAATCTGACGACGAAAAAGTCGAGTGACTTCTCCACATCAAGAACCTTCATTGTATCGCGTCTTACTGTTGTAAGAGCCGACTTATCCGGCGACGGAAAAGTCGATATTAGAGATTGGAGTATCTTTTTATCTCGCTGGGGAGCAAAAGAATCTCTTGGTAGAGAGAGTATCGACTTTAATAGCGATGGAAAAGTTGATATTGCCGATTTTAGTATCTTTATTAAAACAATAAGAAAAAAATAATATGTTACGGAATTTAAAACTTGGAATTTTATTTGGGGTCGCGATATTTTTTGCAAATACTGCGGAAGCGGCTTCTCTCTTTTTTGTGCCAGCGACCGGAGAGTTTGGCGTTGGAAGCAAGATCACTGTCGACCTTAAAATCGACAGTGAAGGTGTCGGAATAAATGCTGCCCAAGCTACAATCCGCTTTCCAAAAGATACACTCACCGTAACATCTGTAGACAAGACGGATTCAACTTTCAACTTTTGGCTAGAAGAACCTTCGTTTTCTAATGATGATGGAGTAATTACTTTTGTCGGTGGTACCCCATACGGCATATCAGGTGCTTCGATTCAGGTCTTGCGCGTAGTGTTCACGTCAAAAGGAAGTGGTCCTGCATCTATTACAATAGCCGATGCTGCCATTACCGCATCTGATGGAAGTGGAACAAATGTGTTATCAAAAACAACCGACGCCACCTTCACTATTTCACCAACCGCAGTTTCTACTGTAATCCCTGCGCCAACCCAAATCAAACGTGAAGTAGTCCCTGCAAGTGGCCTACCAACAAAACCAATAGTGACTGTCCCACTATACCCAAGTGTGTCTGGATGGCACAATGTTTCAAATCTCTTCAGCGCAAGCTGGGAGCTTCCTCGAGATATTTCTGGGGTTAGAACATCACTAAATAAACAACCTAGCTTCGTACCATCGGAAGAATCCGAAGGGTTATTTGAGAATAAAACCTTTAACGCATTATCAGACGGTATATGGTATCTACATGTCCGTTTTGCAAACAATGTTGGATGGGGTCCAACAACTCATTATCGTATTGCCATTGACACACAAGCTCCACTCCCCTTCGAGATCACATCAGACACAAGCGAGGCAAGCGACAACCCCACACCCATCCTTAACTTTAAAGCAAGCGACGCTCTATCTGGATTAAACGAATATCGCATAAAAATTGACAATGAAAATTGGATTGTTGTCACCAGCGAGGACTTCACAGGGTCATACAAGCTTCCTGTACAAAACCCTGGTAAGCACCATTTGATTATTCGCGCTGTAGACCACGCAGGTAACAGTATTGAAAATACTATTGATTATGAGACACTATCAATAACATTGCCTACATTCACATTTGTTACAAATACACTTTATTCAGATGAACCAAAGGGGCTTACTGTAAGAGGTACTGGTATCGCATTAGCAGAAGTTGTTGCGACACTCAAAAAGGATGGTGCAACCATAACAAGTAAGATAGTCGCTGTAGACACGCAAGGCAACTGGGAAGCAACCTTCAACGATGCTCTGCGTAATGGAACATATATTGTGAGTATTCAATCAAAAGATGCGCGTGGAGCTCTCAGCACTCCTGTAATTTCTGAAAATATTCAAGTTACTGGGAAATACACTGGCTTAATAATTCTGTCATTTATTATCCTTGTTGGGTCTCTTGCATCGGGATTCTTTTATCATAAAAAGCGTCGTGACCGTACTTCACTTCGTCTTGCTGTTGCTGAAAGCGATGTTGCAAAGGTATTTAAAATGATCGAGGCCGATGTTGAAAAACTTAAAAAGGCTGACACAACTCCAACACTCGCAGATGATGAATTTATCGCTCAAAAACTCGGTGAGAACGTGAAAAAGATGAGTGGGTATATCAAGGAAACAATAAAACGTGCTAAAGAATAGAGGCTGCCCTCACTGTTCAAGTTAAGTATCCTACACAAAACCCGCCAAATGGCGGGTTTTGTGTAGTAGATATTTCAATATTCAAATTTCCATTTTCTATATTCGCTTCTCTTTGCACGGCACACAACGACAATGTGGCTTTTTGATATACTCATCAAAATACTCCTTGCCGTAATCATAGTTTAGCTCTTCTCCAGCTTCGATACGTTTTATAGACTTCACGAACACGCGACCACCAACAATCTCAACCTCGCAATTTGGCTTACATGAGTGATTAATATATCGCGCTGTGTTTGAACGCGCGCTACCATCGATGAGCCTCGTCTTGCTTGTCTCGAATAAATATTTATTTTCTGGGTAATTTTCTACTTCTTTTTTCCCATTCACCACCTTCCCAACGTATTCTATGATCCATGTGCCACGCTTAATAGGATCCTCTGCAAAAAGCCCGAGCCCAGCGCTCGACTTCTTAACCTTGTATTTCACATTTCCTATTTTTGGAATCGGCATAAAATCGCTTAATGATTACTTGAAGATTGCTTTATAATGTAACCTCGCCATTATACGCTAAGTAAAGTAAAATACAATAATGAAAGAGATTATGGAATATGATGTAGCTGTGATCGGTGGTGGTCCTGCTGGGATGATGGCAGCTATTTTTTCAGCACAAAATGGCGCGCACGTAATTTTGATAGAAAAAAATAAAACACTTGGCAAAAAACTACTTATCACAGGAGGTGGCAGGTGTAATATCACCAACGCAATTTTTGATAATCGTATTCTCGCCAAAAAATACGGACAAAAAGGTAAATTCCTTCTCTCTCCTTTCTCAAAATGGAACGCTGGCGACACAATAAAATTTTTTGAAGCCAATGGAATGCCTACTAAGGTTGAGGCTGAGGGGCGTGTATTCCCGAAGAGCGACTCTGCGCGAAGCGTGCTAGATGTTTTAACACATGAACTCAAAAAGGCTGATGTAAAAATTATAACAAACTCCCCTGTCATAAAAATATATTCATCAAAAGGCAGGGTAACTAAAATTGAAACCGAAGACGCAATTATTTCTGCAAAAACATTTATCATCACTACGGGTGGTACAGCGCGACCAGAAACGGGTTCGTCAGGGGATGGATTTAGGTGGCTCAAAAAACTCGGGCACACGGTTACCACCGCCCTTTCTGCGCTTGTACCAATCAAAACAAAGGAGGTGTGGTCACACAAGCTTCAGGGATTGTCGCTCTCAAATGCGCGAGTTACCATCATCGCTGGTGGAGCGCGCGCAGACACAAGAGTCGGCAAAATTCTTTTTACACATTTTGGTCTTTCCGGACCCCTTATACTTAATATGAGCCACACTATTGGCGAGGCTATACAAAATAGCGTGGTCGCGATAGAGCTTGATATCTTTCCAACACTAGACCATTCTGCACTCGATGAAAAACTTCTATCTCACCTAGCTGTCGCACAGAACAAGAAAATATTAAATGCCCTCACAGGGTTCCTACCACCGCAACTTGCGCAAGTTGCCATAGAGCTATCTGACCTTGACCAAGAACTTATTGTAAACAAGCTGTCCCGTACCGCGCGCATCGCATTAGTTAAAAAGCTTAAATCATTCACAATAACTCCAGTCGGGCTGCTTGGTTCTGAAAAGGCAATCGTTTCATCTGGTGGCATCGCCCTCGATGAAATTGATTTTAAAACAATGTCATCCAGAAAAATTAAAAACCTCTACTTGGCAGGCGATATTCTCGATTTTGATCGCCCTTCAGGCGGGTTTAGTTTACAAATCTGCTGGTCAACAGGATTTGTTGCAGGAACAAGCGCCACATACGCCACACTTGATAACCCAATGAAATCCTAGCTATTTATTATAGTATCGGTGTATAATATAAAGAACAATTTATAAAATAAAAATATGGAAAACCAAACAAATACAACGGATACAAAAAAGGTTAACGCTTTGGGGAAACAGCACACAGGAAGAAACACTCTTATTATTGTTGGGGTCATTCTTATTACTATTGGAGTTCTTGGTTCCTTTTTTTCAGCGCAGGCAATTGAAAAATTCTTTTGGGAAGCGCGCACAAAATCTGAGATCAAAACTGTTGCTCAGCTGTACAAAAGTCTGGGAGAGCATGATATCTCTGAATGGCAAAATGTCGACGCAAATGAACGCATCGGAATCTTTGCTCAAAGCATAAGGCAGTACCTTCCAAGCATTGCGGCAATGAAGATATTCACAGTAGACGGGACAATCGCATGGACCGACCTAAGAAATGTGAAGCCTGGATATAAAAAAATTGGGATTGAAAAAGAAATAAATGAAGTCGAAAGTGCTGGACAAATGATCAAGCCAGCAAGTGAATCCACAAAACAAGAACTTATAAAAGAAAACTTGCTTGAGATTTGGACTACTCTAAAAAATCCTCAAGGGAAAACGCTTGGTTATGTTGAGTTATATTTTGATAGTACCGATATCACTGCATTTATCAACAAGATTCAATACGCGATATGGGGAACAACCACAATTGTTTTGAGTGTTATCATAACTCTCATAGGTGTAGTGTTCAAAAAGCAGGATGAGATTATCTTTGCAAAAGCAAACGAGCTTGAAGACATCGTTGAAAAAGCCCCTATTGGCATTTACACTATTGATAATAAAGGCGTTGTTTCATCCTTAAATCCAAAAATGAGCGAGCTGATTGCTGAAATTAGTTCTGAAAAAATTCTTGGAAAAAATATTTTTGACTCAGAAAATGCGATGAAAATGAATATTGAAGGAGATATTCGAGAGGCACTTACAGGGGCTCCATTTAACAAAGAAGTAGTGGCAACAGACAAAAATGGAAACGAGGTTTATCGACAATATAGCGGTACTCCCCTCTTTGCGACAGACGGGAAAACCGTTGCGCAGGTACTCTTTATGGTTGTTGACATCACAGAACGAAAAAAACTTGAAAATGAGATCGCATTGCACACAAAAGACCTAGAAAATCGCGTTGCGGATAGAACAAAGGAGCTTCAAGCGAAAATCGAAGAGCTTGAGCAATTTGAGCGTCTAACTGTCGGTCGCGAGCTACGCATGACAGAGCTCAAGCAACAAGTCGAGAAAATGCGTATTAAACTTGAAAGTATGGGAGTAGACTACAATTCTCTATAAAATAGGAAAGTTGATACTGGCTCTGATTTATTTATCACCTTTTTCTATCGCCTATTCTTCTAAAAGGATATTCTTATGAACAACAACGGGTACCTAGATTTTAAAAAGGCGATCCGGTTTGAAATCACGCTTGTCGTCCTTTTTATTACGACATTTGCGTTATATCTTCTAGGGCTTTTACCAGCGATTCTTCAGGTTGAGATTCTTAGCATTGTAGGGTTTATAGGACTTTTGCCTGTAGCAAAAAGCGCTCTTGACTCACTAAGGAACAAAAGAATAAATGTTGATCTTCTTGCAACAATAGCGCTCTTTCTTTCACTTATAAGCGCGGAATGGGGGTCTATGCTTTTTATAAACATAATGCTTGCTGGAGCGCGTGTTCTCGATTTGTACACAAAGAGACGCATTAGAACTTCTCTTGAAGGTCTCACAAAATTAAAACCATCAAGGGCTAGGGTAAGAAAAGACGATGAGACGACAGAAATCCCACTTGCAGATGTAAAAGCTGGTGATATTGTCGTCGTAAACCTTGGTGAACAAATACCAGTCGACGGTATAGTAATAGAGGGCACTGCAACGGTAAATCAGGCGTCTCTTACAGGTGAGTCTGTTCCCGTGCTTCACGAGGTGGGTTCTTATGTGCTGTCAGCAACCGTTGTAGTCTCTGGAAACATTGTTGTGCAAGCAAAACATATCGGGCTAGAAACTACATTTGAAAAGATGATAAACCTCGTTGAGGAATCTGGCGATGCGAAAACAAGAATGAAAACCCTTGCAGAGAAATTTGCAAGCTGGTACATCGGCATCATGCTCGTTGTCGCCTTTACCCTCTACTTGATCACAAGGGACACAATGCTTGTGCTTGCTGTGGTCCTCGTAGTCTGCGCAGACGATATTGCTATAGCCGTACCTATGGCATATATTATTGCAATAGGTACGGCTGCGCGACACGGAATAGTAATAAAGAGTGCTGATTTCCTTGAACTCGCTTCAAAAATCACTACGCTTATCGTCGATAAAACAGGTACGCTCACCCTTGGAAATCTATCCGTTACAAACGTTAGGACGTTTGGTACTCATGACACTCGACATGTCCTAGAGCTATCAGGAATAATATGCGCGCGATCGAATCACCCTGTTTCAAAAGCAATAGTAGAATATGCAAAAGAAAAAAGCTGCAGCTGTATATCCCCAGATAATTTCGAGGAGATTGAGGGACGTGGCATTATTAGTACTGACACAAATGGTAATGAGATAATTATCGGAAGGTATGAATTTTTATACGAACGTGGCATCAAGATTGGAAATAATGTAAACAATGCTATCAATGAAGAAATATCAAAGGGAAATAACATAACCTTGCTTGCTTTGGATAATGAAGTGATTGGGTTATTTGCATTTGCAGACGAAATGCGTGCTGGAATGGTAGAATCTATCACGGCGCTAAAGCAGAGCGGTATCAAAGAGATCATAATGCTTACTGGGGACAACGATGGTGTAGCAAAAAATATTGCCAAACGTTTAGGTATCGACAAATATTACTCAAAGCTTCTTCCTGAGCATAAGGTTTTTGTTCTAAAAGACTATCTTGGGAAAAATGGGCGTACTGTGGCGATGGTTGGCGATGGTGTAAATGATGCTGCTGTGCTTACACGCGCGGACGTTGGTATCGCCATGGGAGGTGTAGGGTCTGACGCCGCTATAGAATCAGCGGATATCGTTCTCATGCAAGACAATTTCGAAAAAATTATTGAATTACGCGGTATTTCTAAAAAAGTTTCTGATGTGGTGCGTGGGAACTTCGTAATCTGGGGCGTTGTGAACGCTGTTGGATTGTATCTCGTATTTACCCACGTACTTAATCCAGCAGGAGCAGCCGCTTACAACTTTTTCACTGATTTCATCCCAATAGCAAATTCTCTTCGACTTTTCCGTTACAGTAAAAATACTATACAATAATACTTATGAACTTTTCTGACTATGCCAAAAGTAACACAGAGAAAATTGCTGAGCTTTTTTCTGTAGATCCAACACGTGGGCTTTCGTCGATTGAAATAGAAGATCGGCGCCTGAAATCTGGAATGAACATCCTTGCCGAAAGCAAAACAAGCGCCTTAAGTATTTTCTTTCGTCAGTTCAAGTCGTCATTTATATATCTTCTTTTATTTGCCACAGTGTTGTCATTCTCTCTTGGGCAAAATACTGAGGGTGTGATGATAATGATTTTTCTCTTTATCAATGCGTCGCTCGGATTTTATCAGGAATATCGCTCAGAGCAAACTATTGAGCTCCTCAGACGCTATGTCGCTACACGTGTAAAAGTAAGACGTAATGGGAAGGTCGATACTATAAATGCGAGCGAATTGGTCCCTGGGGATATAGTGATTCTCGAGGCTGGTGACGGGGTGCCAGCGGACATACGCATACTTGAGGAAACAAACCTCATCGTAAACGAGGAGCCACTAACAGGTGAATCTGTTTCTGTAAACAAGGATAGCAATCTTCAGATAAAAGATGATGTGGAATTGTATGAAGCAAAAAATATTTGTTTTTCAGGCACAACTGTTGTTTCTGGAGGAGCTGTTGGGGTAGTTTTTGCTGTAGGAAGCCAAACAATGATCGGGGGTATCGCCAGACTCGCAGGCAAAGCCACGAGGGTTAGTAAATTTGAAGAGGAGCTTGCAAAATTTAGCCGTTTCATTTTATATCTTGTCATTGGGACACTTGCATTCATTTTTATGATGAACATTGTCCTAAAGGGCTTTTCAACAAATATAGTCGAGCTCGCAATCTTCTCTATAGCGCTTGCTGTATCTGTGGTGCCGGAGGCCCTTCCTCTCGTTATGACATTTTCACTTTCGCGAGGGGCTAGACACCTTGCAAAAGAGCGAGTTGTGGTCAAGCGTCTGTCTGCCATAGAGGACCTCGGGAGTATTCAGATGCTCTGCAGTGACAAAACGGGCACTATTACAGAAAACAAGCTTACTGTTCACCAGACGTGTGGAGAGGATAAACGCGCTCCTATTTTTATGGGTGTTCTTGGCGGAAGGTATTTGGTCACAAAGGAGCGTGGTGGTGTCCCAGACCCATTTGATGTCGCGCTTTGGGAGGCGCTTTCCGTCGATGAGCGTGGCAAACTCACGTCCTACACCATTGTTAGCGATATCCCTTTTGACCCAATACACAAAAAGAATAGCGCAATAATAAAAGACGGCGATGACACTATTCTTATTGTTCGTGGCGCGCCAGAATCAATTATCGATATCTCTACAATATCAAACGACCAGAGTGAAAACACCAAAAAATGGGTAGCTAGTGAGGGGCGCGCAGGTAGACGCACCATAGCGATTGCGTCTAAAAAAATTATTAATGATGATATTAGCGATACAGAATTAACATTCCTTGGATGTGTATCATTTGTTGACCCAATAAAGGAGAGCGCAAAACAAGCAATAAAAGACGCGCAAGTGCTTGGAGTAAAAATTAAAATTTTAACAGGTGACAGTCGGGAGGTTGCTGGCACCGTGGCATATGAGGTTGGCCTTGCAAAATCCCAAGAGGACGTCCTCACCGCAAAAGAATTTTTTGCTCTTCCGGACGGGGTGCGCGAGTCAGCGCTAGAACAGACAAATGTGTTTGCACGCGTTTCTCCAGAGGAAAAGTATCGACTGATTGAGCTACTGCAAAAAAACTATCAAGTGGGCTTTCTTGGCGAGGGGATCAACGACGCTCCCGCGCTCAAAATAGCCAATGTTGCTATTGTTGTGGAGAGCGCATCAGATATTGCGCGGGAGGTTTCAGATATCATTCTTCTTGATAATAGTCTAGAGGTTGTCGTTGGTGGAATACGCGAGGGTCGCGCAATTTTTGCAAATACTATTAAATACATCAGGAGTTCTTTATCCTCAAATTTTGGCAATTTTTATGCAGTTGCGATCTCTTCCCTCTTTATTCCATTTCTTCCAATGCTTGCCATTCAGATTCTTCTTGTAAATCTCCTGTCTGACTTCCCTGCCATTGCTATAGCAACGGATACTGTGGACGATGCGGAGCTCCGCGAGCCACGACAATACGAGGTTGGAAAGCTTTTTGCAATGGGTACTGCTTTAGGCATAGTCTCAACAGTGTTCGACTTCATAATTTTTGCCTCATTCTACAAGTTGGGACCAGAAATTCTTCAAACACACTGGTTTATCGAAAGCATTCTAACAGAGCTTTTGTTCCTCTTCTCAATTCGTTCGCGAGGATTCTTTTTCCAAGCAAAAATGCCTTCCTTTACACTTATCGTACTTTCAGTACTTGCAGCATCTGCGACACTGATTATTCCATTTACAGATCTTGGTCAATCATTGTTCCATTTTACAGCGCCCACTATGGCATCTCTTGGGTTTGTGCTTGGTATCGTCGCTCTGTACTTTATCACTACAGAATTTGCTAAAATGTCCTACTATCGCCTTACTAATCACGCGCAGGTCTGATATACTTCAGAAATATTTGGCAAACTAAAGCAGACAATGACAACAAAAACTCAGCACATTAAAAGGGTCATACAAGTAGCATTTTTTATAGCACTTAAAAATATTCAACGCGGGTCTCTTGCTGTAAAAATAGTCACTATCTCTATTTTATTGCTTACATTTTTAAACCTTACGGTTGTTGGTGGGCTACTGAACGGGATTGTTGATGATATAGGTAATAAAATAAAGAATTCATTATTTGGTGATGTGGTTATTCAGCCATCAAAAGAATATTCTTATATTCAAAATCCTGGAGAAGTTATTGATAATCTGAAAAATAATACCGATATTTTGGCATATTCAGAGAGGCTTCTTTCAGGCGCAATCATAGAATCAGGATACAGGGAAGTTACAGGCGGTAGTGAAATTCCTCGTCGCGTTGGCGCATCACTTGCGGGAGTTTCAGTAGACCACGAAAATCAAACAACTGACATTTCAAAAAAGATTATTGCTGGGCGCTTCCTTGCAGAGTCAGATTGGAACACAATTGTGCTTGGGTCAACCCTCACAGAGGGATATACAAAAAAGGGAGCGAGTGGTGGTGACACAACCCTTGGGCATGTTCTTATTGGTGAGAAAGTTCGAATAAAATTTAGTAACAATGTGTCGCGAGAATTCACTGTGGTTGGAATAGTCAACACAAAATCATCAGTCGTTGACCAACGAGCATACATACAGTACAAGGAGTTACGACAAATATTAGATCTTCCAGGAAACAAATATTCTGAAATTGCCATTGTTGCAAAGGTTCCTGCAGCCTCAATATATCTTGCGGAATATCTTGGCACGAGTGTTGAAAATAAAAAAAATGATGTAAAGACATTGAATGATGCAATACCTTCTGGAGTATCTGATGTTAAAGTTGCATTCACTTTGATAGGAAATATTGTTGCTATTATCGCTGTACTCGTTGGGCTAGTAACGGTGTTTGTTATCATCTTTGTAAATGCATCAAGTAGGAGGAGGTATCTCGGAATACTAAAGGCTCAAGGTATCGACCCATCGGCGCTTATTCTTTCTTATGTTATACAAGCATTATTTTATACTGTCATTGGTATTGTACTAGGCGTGGTCGTCCTTTTTGGGTTTTTGCAGGGATATTTTGTTCAGAACCCATTATCATTACCAATGGCGGATGGAAGCCTCTTATTAGATACTTCATATCTAAGTGTTCGTGTGGTTGTCTTGCTCGTATCGACATTAATATCGGCATTTATTCCAGCGTGGTTCATTATTCGTCAAAACACATTAAACGCCATCCTAGGCAGATAGAATATGATTACCGTAAAAAACATAACGAAGAATTTTACAAATGGAACAGTTGTTACCCATGTTCTACGCGGGGTTAGCCTTGAAATACCTGATGGACAATTTGTTGCCATTGTTGGACCGTCAGGAGCCGGTAAGTCTACATTGATGTACCAAATGAGCCTTCTTGATACGCCAAATAGCGGTTCTATCTTTGTAGACGACCGAGAGATAAGCGCGCTCAATGACACAGAGGCTATAAAATATCGTCTGGAAAATTTTGGCTTTGTTTTTCAGGATTATGCCCTGATTCCAGAGCTTACCGCTCTTGAAAATGTGACGCTACTTGGTCTAATGCAGGGCGTTGATTATAGTATTGTAAAAAAAGAAGCAACAACCATCTTGGAGTCATTTAATTTACTAAACCAAGTAGACCATTTACCAAGTCAGCTTTCGGGCGGAGAACAGCAAAGAGTGAGTGTCGCGCGAGCAATAATTAAAAAACCAAAAATTCTTTTTGCCGATGAACCAACTGCCAGCCTAGACAGTGATATGTCTGCGCAGGTGATGAAGGTATTTTTAGATTTACACAAAAAAGGGCAGACAATTGTGATGGTCACACACGAAGAGGAATACGCAGTAATGGCAGACAGGATTATTAGAGTGAAAGACGGGCGAATTATTGATGATAAAATGCTAAAAAAATAAGTTAGTTATTATACTGTCGTAAAACCTAAAAGTATATATGCTGCATTTTGTATGATATACTATTTGTATTCTGGGTAAAATAATCAATTAGGGAACCAAAAAACATGCAATTATCAAAAAAACAAATTATTTGGGCAATTATTATCATTTCTATAGGTGTTATTTTTTTCTTTTTAAGCAACAAAAAAGAGGAGGTAACGCAAAACACAGCTACAGTAAAACGCGGAGATGTTGTTCAGGAAGTTAGTGTTACGGGAAGAGTCAAGGCAGTCTCTTCAGTAGACCTTGGGTTTGAAAAAAGTGGTCGAATTCAAAATGTTTATGTTGATGTAGGCGACCGCGTAAAACAGGGCGCCCTCCTTGCAGAGATTGAATCATCTAGTGCTCAGGCAACACTAAAGGAGACTGAGGCGCGACTTGCGGAGCTAAAGCGTGGCTCACGCCCTGAGGAAATAGCCGTCAAGGAAGCAGAATTGGCAAAATACACACAGGATCTTACTAATGCATATAGCGGTATCCCAGATATTATCGACGATGCATTTACAAAAACTGATGATGCTCTCCATTCAAAAATCGCGGGTACGTTTTCTGGCTTCAAGACTTCATCATACAAGCTTACGTTCCCTGTGTGCGACACACAGCTAGACGTAAATACAACATGGCTTCGCTATACTACAGAGCTTGATTTTGACAATTGGCGCAACGAAAGAAGCAACTTCTCATCAACTGGCTCACAGTCGGAGCTAAAATCTGCCCTAGACAACACGACACTTCACCTTGAACAAATGCGTACATTCCTTGAGTCATTGAACCGCGTACTCACACTCGATTGCACTATTGCTAGCCCAAGCCTCGACACATACAGAACAAACATAAACGCAGCTCGCGCAAATATTACAACTGCTGCAGCCACGGTGAACACAAAAGGTCAAAGTATAGCCTCACTAGCACTTTCTGTAGCAAAGGTTCAAGACGAACTCTCGCTACTAAAAGCGGGTACGGCCACAGAAGTAATCGATGCTCAGGAAGCGCGCCTGCTTTCCGCGCATGGGGAACTTCGCAAGCATAAAATTTATTCTCCGATAAGTGGCACGGTGACGAAGGTAGATGCAACAACTGGCGAGTTTGCAAACGCCGCTACGCCTCTCATAAGCGTAATTTCCGACAACTCGTTTGAAATAGATGCGAACATACCAGAAGCCGATATAGCAAAAGTGACAATAGGAAACAAGGCGCGCATAACGCTTGATGCATATGGCTCAGACACATTCTTCGATGGCCATGTTATAACTATTAATCCTGCAGAAACTATTATAGACAACGTACCTACATATAAAGTAACATTCGTTTTTGAAAAAAATGATCCTCGTATTAAATCTGGGATGACTGCAAACATAGACATCGCAACAGCGTCACGCACGAGTGCACTCATTGTTCCAACCCGTGCCATAATCACAAAGGACGGCAATAAGCTTGTTACTGTTATAAACGCAGATAATACAGAGACAGAAACGCATGTGACTATCGGACTAAGAGGATCTGATGGGTTCACGGAAATACTAGATGGCGTATCTCTAGGCACACAGGTCCTTACAGGTACTAAGTAATATGTCCTTAATAGAGGTTGAAAAACTTACAAAAGTATATAGTGATGGTGTTACTGAAACAGCAGTTCTTCATGGCGTTTCATTTAAAATAGAACGAGGTGAGTTTGTGGCGATTATGGGTCCATCTGGCTCAGGCAAGTCTACCCTACTTCATCTTCTCGGTTTTTTGGACGACTACACTGCTGGGGCATACAAATTTGACGGAACACTCGCGCGTGAATATACAGGTGACGATATAGCTGCAATACGAAACCAGAAACTTGGTTTTGTTTTCCAATCATTCAATTTACTTCCAAACACAAGTGTTCTAGAAAATGTAAAGCTTCCACTTCTTTATTCGCCAATACCAGAGGCAGAGTGGGATGAGCGCGCCATGAATGCCATTCGTTCTGTAGGGCTGGAGCACCGCACATTCTTTGACTCAACAAGACTTTCAGGCGGAGAGCGCCAGCGTGTTGCCATTGCTCGTGCTCTAGTCTGTAACCCGGAGGTTATTTTTGCCGACGAACCAACTGGGAATCTTGATTCAAAATCAGGTGGAGCAGTAATTGACATTCTTCAAAAATTAAACAAGGAATTTGGGCATACTATTATCCTCATCACACACGAATCAGAGACAGCCGAGTATGCAGAGCGCATCATTCGTATCAAGGATGGACTGATTGAGAGCGACACAATGGTCAGAGCTCAACGACGAGCAAACGGCAACGCAATAAACAAATAAAATGATAATCAAGCATAGCATCAAAACTGCATTTCGAGGACTAGAAACAAACAGAGCACGCTCGCTACTTACTGTGCTTGGTATTGTTATAGGTGTTATGTCTATTATTCTCGTTATGTCGCTTGGGCAAGGCGCGCAGAGCCTCATTCTTGACCAGGTAAAAGGTATGGGGACAAGAACTATTATTGTTGGCGCAGGGCGTGAACCTACAGGACCATCGGATGCGGCACAAATATTTAATGATTCACTAAAAAAACGAGATCTTGACCTACTGCTACGTAAAGAGAATACGCCAAGCTCAAAATATATAATGCCACTTGTTTTCGGAGCATCTAGCGCTTCGTATCAAAGTGACACATTCAACCTAACGATTTTTGGGGCCTCCCCTCTCATGGAAAATATATTTGATATGCCTATCAAGGATGGTTCATTTTTTACTGACGAAGATATCCGCGCGAGAGCAAAGTATGTCGTTATTGGCAATAAAGTAAAAAAAGAACTTTTTGGTTCTGACGATGCAGTTGGAAGAGTATTCAAAATGAAAGGTCATAATTTTAGAGTCATTGGTGTTCTTGCAGAACGTGGGCAAGATTTTTTCAATTTTGACGAAGCGGCTATCATCCCATATACCACAGCTCAGGATTATGTTCTTGGTATCAAGCATTTCAATCGTCTCATCGTCGAGGCAGAGAGCGAGGCACTTATCAATACAGCCGCAGAGGAGATCAAGTTAACCCTGCGCGAATCGCATGATATTACCGACCCAGACAAGGATGACTTTTTTGTAATCACCCAGGTAGACCTCGCTGGGCGTCTTTCATCTATTACTTCTGTTCTTACAATATTTCTAGCTGCAGTAGCGGCAATTTCGCTTGTTGTAGGCGGTATAGGGATAATGAACATCATGCTGGTTTCTGTTACTGAGCGCACGAAAGAGATCGGCCTTCGCAAAGCGCTTGGGGCAACATACAAGGATATCCTTACACAATTTCTTCTTGAGGCAGTGATGCTCACTGGACTAGGAGGATTAATTGGTATTTTATTGGGAGCATTTTTATCATGGGTAATATCGAATAGCATCACACAATTTACTGCGATTGCTTGGACATTTAGCTTTCCAATTTCAGCAGCGCTCTTAGGCATTGGGGTGTCTGGTGCAATAGGGCTAATCTTTGGTCTCTACCCTGCCCGCAAAGCTGCTCGAAAAAGCCCGATTGAAGCCCTTCGCTACGAATAAATAGAGCTTTGGTAAATGCTAAGTAGCTACTGTAACATTACAATACTACGTATTAAAATCTATAATTCCCAAATATGGTACTATCGTACCATATTTGGGAATACCAACTAGGTCTGGCGATATTCTATAATTCTCCATATTGCGAATATTAATATTTAAATATTAAAATGTTTCCTGATACAATTAACACCCTCAACATCATTTGCGGTAATGATCCGAATATGTTTTCGCACACCATAACACTCTCCGGCAAAATCAATCTCTTTTGAGCACGAGTACGGCGTGATAAATACAGATTTTTGATATTGGAGGCATCCAAGTTTCTGAATAGCATGCCCGATAGAGCGCCGTGCAAGTTTCTTGTCTTCAGGAATATCAAACATGACTATTCTCCATAAACCGTCCCATTTTGGTGGACGCTCAATTGTCATTGACTTTAGTTTGTACCGCATCGCTCGCTCCCTGCCAGTTGATGTAAGTGTGTAATATTCCTCTCCTTGCACTCTCTTTCTTCTTACAAAGCCACGTTTTTCGAGACTAGAAACAGACCTTCTCATATGCCATTGTTCCTTTGGTGTCCTTTTCCCGAAGTACTTGAAAAGCTGCACTGCATTAGGCATAGTGACAGCAACCGCGAGCACGCCAACTGTTAATAGTGTCGAGAATACGATTTCCAGAACATCATCCTTTGTTGTATTTTTCATAGCCATGGTTAATTCCCAAATATGGTACTATAGTACCATATTTGGGAATTTAATGTAGTAATAATATTTTGAATTGATGATGTAGAGAATTGTGGAATAAAACCAAAAAAGAATGTGCGAAATATTGGCCAAATCTCCATTAGCCATAACGTTCGTTGGAACAATTTAGAGAGAATATTGTAATGTGGAGCCAAACGGCAATAAACATATTGCGTATACAACTTATATCTCCGTCCAAACTGTTTGAGCTGTGCTAGTTGCGATTAAACCGCTACTGTCAATTACTACACTTACCTGTATCGTACGCGTGCTTGATTTCATTATACCTTTTGATGTTATGACCTTGGGGTCACCTGTAGTTCCAACACCTCCGCTTACAGACACTTTTGCGCAGTCGTTTCCAGAACTACATCCATTTGAACTAAAATCTATCGTATAGCAGTCAACAGCACTGCATGTATAATTTTTTTTGCGCGCGATTTTTACAAGAGCATCTCTAGCGCCTGCCTCAGCATAAAAATGCGCTCGCGAAGACTGAGACCCGCCCTGGGATATAAAAAGCTCTGTATAGGAAAGGGTCGTCACACTCACAGCCACTACGAGCGCCATTACACCAAGTACCATTACAGTAGGAAGTGTAGCGACTCCATGTTTTAGTGATTTTTTCATATATCCTTTATCTTAATGTAATCGTTGTGCGAAAAGCGTTCTCGTATACCCAATCTGTACTATTCGAGCTGTACCGAAAAGTCATCGCAACTTGTATAGCAGTCGTGGTCGCGTTTAAAATAGGGTTATAATTCTCAATTCGTGTAAAGGTTGGCGTATCGACCGTAACAGCACCCCCTGTAACAAGTTCTGGTTCACTCACATCAACCTTGCGACGAAGTGCGCCAGAAGACACATCATATAGGATTGTAGAACCAGCCACGGTGAGACTAAGTGTATTTGATGGTGTTCCAAAGATGGGGGTAGAGACCAGCGAAGCATTTTTTATATCTTGCTTTATGCGTTCCGAAGCAAAGCGCACCGCGCTATTTACCTCACTCCGCGCTTCAGACTGTCCACGACCTTTTGACAGAGAAATAAAAGCATCTGAAACCACAACCATCAATCCAGAAAGTATTGCAACATATATCAAAAGCTCAAGGAGAGTGACGCCACGGGAGCGCGAAGCGCTACCACTGACCACTGACCACTGACCTTTAACAGCGGATTTTCGCATAGCGAAAATCCGCTGGTTGTTTGTGGGTTGCAAATTGTAAATTGTAAGTTGTTTCATGTCAGTTGTTCTTCTATGGCGCCCAACTCACAATAACATCATCAACTGTTGGTGTGTACGTACCGGCGACGACACAGTCATCCGAGCAGATACGTATTTTATAACGAAAATAACGCTTATTATTCCACGCCAATCGGCAAGTTTCCGCATTTATTCCTGTCCCCAATAATTCTACCGCTGTATCCGACGCACCAGGGTCAAACCAGTCGCCCGACGAACAAGTAGCGCCACCGATATAGGTCCACGGTCCAGCAGAGTCATCTGCTGCCGCAAATTGAAAACGCACATGACCTTGGTTCAACCCTGGCCCACCAAGCACCCCCTTCCACATGACAGAATTATACCCTGCGCCATCTGCGCTTCCTGTCGAGTCAAAGATTGCTGAAATAAGATCCCCATAAATAGGCATGCCTGCACACGATGGTGGCTTATATCGATGCGTCTCCGACATTTTGATACCAAGTCCATAAATCGTCACACCAGGCACACCAGAAGGATTGAAGTTGAGAGAGTATGAGTATGAGCCTGCGGAGGATGGGTTAATCTTGTTCGAGCTGTCTTTGTAGTCGATCTCAAATGGTGTTGGTGTGGCTCCAACGTTCGGAAGTGTGAATGTTTTTGACGTTGCTCCATCGCCGTCGATCATAAATGTAATAGTTCCGCCACCAGTGTAAACACCTGACGTGGTGAAATGAATCGATTTAATCGGGTTTGTAACGCCAGTAAGGTCGTCTCCAATGTATAGAGTAAATGGGTACGATTGGTTTGTTGACACCGCAATATCAGAATCTGCAACCATGGTTTCGGTGGTTTTGACCTGATCAGCAGCAATAGCTGAATACGCCATAATGCCAAATCCTAAGATAAAAAATAGTGAGCGTATAATTTTCATAAGTAATAATTATCGCACAATCATTGTCGTATTCCCTCTTGATGTCGAAAGTGCATATTGCCAAACGTCCCCATCTTCACTATAGAAAAAAATGAGTGAATTCAATGTAGCATCTGAAAATTGCGACAATGATTGCAGCGACTTGATTGCATCGCCAGAATCATACCAATTCTTTGGCAATCCAAAACCAAAAGAAGTTGAGGTTACTTCTTTTTTTTCTATAATATTTTCACCAACAGTGGTAACCACATATCCCTTCATTTTCGTTCTTGAACCAAATGCAATTTCCCATCCACTTGAAACACCCTCAGCTGTGACAGTCCCCAATGAATGAACGTACACAAGCTTCGCATCCTCTGCCCAAGTAAGAGCGATAGGCTCAGCAATCATATAACTTTCTTTCGATGTCTTCCCTCCTTCGATAACCACGCGTTCATCGCCAATAAAAGGGATTGCTTCCCCTGTCGAAATTATTTTTCGCCCACTCGCAACAGAAACACTGTCAACAACACGAGGAGCAGGTGTCTCTCTCACAATGCGCTCATTGTAAAAGATCGCTCGGTTTGCATTTCGAGGCCCACCATAATAAAGAACAACTCCAATGACAGAGATGACTATCAGGATAAGTGTTATCCAAGAAATTCGCTTATGGTTGTTTATAAAATTATTCATATTATGGGGTATACGCATACGTTGTGATTATCCTTGCCGATAAGACGTACATACTTACAGTTGCTGGAGTAATGATGGCCTTGTTGCATGGAGGTGTTCCTAGTGGGTTGCCATTTGTACAAGGGGCCGCATCCTCTATGTTCAAATTTGCCTCCGTACCTGGTGATGGAATTCTGTATAGAAAACGATACAATGTTGGGCTTGTGGCCTCCACAGCGTATGCTCGAGCCGGTGCCCCGTTAACCTGCAGAGTAATTGTTCCGCTTCCTCCAGACACAACACCAAACAGCTCAACATATGAATTCTGTACAGCAGGAGTTGTCTCGGGAAGATTTAATGTAAAATAGTACGTTGTTTCTGCAGACACCACTCCAACAGCTCCGTCAATATACGCTTTTGTTGTCTTTGCTGGCTGAGAAATACTTGCGGTTGTGAATGAATAATTCGAGCTAATAGATTCATTTCCCGCAGCGTCCTTTGAACGCACACGGTAGTAATATGTTGTACCTGAGCTAAGATTTGAAAATGCAACACTATGCGCGTTGACCCTTGGAGAGGTGTCCGCAAGAGCTGTACACTCACTAGTGCCTGCGCAATCATAACCGCCTATAAATGTTCCGCTAGTATCGTACTCGACACGACTTGTGGAAATCTCGCTCAATGTGTTCCATGTGATAGTCGCACTATTCGTTCCTGGTGTGCCAGATGACACACTTGTTATCCCAGGCGCAGTAGTGTCAATTTGAAAATCAGTTGATGTTTCTGGATTTACATCGTCAAAGGATACCCACGCGCTGTAATAATCTGACCCGCCCTTATTGTGTCGCACGCGTGCCTGCCAATGATACACTTCGTCGGCTGGAGTAATAGATATTGCACATGTATTCCCAACGATTCCACAATCCACCGGTCCTGGCCCTGCAACACCGCTACCCTCAATAGCGCTGACACAGGCCCCAGCTCCGCAGGTAAACGCTGTGCCTATTGCCTTATACTCAACCTGCGGATACAGCGTACCTCCAGAAATACCAGGAACTTCCATAATCATGGTTAAATAAAGCGGTGTTGAACTAGCTACTCCACTCACTGCAATTACCTGCGTAAGACCAGAGTTCTTCCATTGGTTTAAGCTAATTGGAGGAGTAGGAGTATTTGAAAGAACTGTAAATACTTTCCCGTTTGATGTATACGAATTGGAGGTAACAACCACGTCACCAGACACTGCTCCTGTAGGAATTGCAGTCACTATTGATGTTGCAGACCAGCTTGTAAACACAGTAGCCTGCACGGCGGATGTAAAGACAACTTTATTGTTTGCATCAAATGCTACTGGGCATCCTGCTCCCTGACAAAAATGATTTCCGTTTATTGTTACGCTATTCCCCTCGCTTCCGCTTGTTGGGACAAAATCAGTGATGCGTGGGAAAATACGAAAATTTGTTGAGGTATAGGTGTGCGTTTTATTATTTGAACCAACACCTTGCTGTACTACGAGACTGCCAGTATATAATGCGGAGGATGGAACTCTTGCACGGATAAGTTCGTTCGTCCAGGATGGTGTCGTTGCTCCGATTCCGAAAATTTGAACGTATCCTCCTGTAGATGCTGTCCCGAAACGCGTACCATTTAAAAATATCTCTCCATCTGTAAGACCATTTGGACACACGGAATCACTCGCATTGTACTCACGCGCACCATCACCAACAGGAAAACCTGCCGAATTACAAGTACTAAGACTAGTCACCTGTGGAAATACATAAAAGTTTAACCCTGCGCTCGTAGCCCCGGAGGCAGTAACTGTCAGCGCGCTCGTTCCGCCAAACTCTGCGCCCCAATCTGTGTCTGTGTCTCCTGCAACAGCCGAGTCTGTTAAAAATGTGATTGATGTTGCAGACCAAGCAGTCACGTTTGCAGACGCAATCTGTTGTGCACCAATCTTGATATTATTTGTAGCCGACGACCTATTCCCCACTCCTGGATCTGCCCCGAATCCAATACCTGCTATTGTGACTGTCTGCCTAAACCCAGCACCACCACCGATGCGCGCGCCACAGCCAGTACATGATGCCGTATAGTTGAGTCCTGCCTCTGTTTCGTTTGTGTATCCGTCCACAGAAAGCGTGACTGCTGCTACCGTTTCGGTGACAATAAGTTTTTCGCTGTTAGCGGTCGCGTTCATCGAAATACGCACACCCAAGGGGTCATCCCAAGAAAACTCAACGCCGAGTTTTGAACCAGCCGGAACGCCCGTTGCAGACAGACCAGCCAGACTGACGGTAAATTCTGTTCTGGTGGCGGTTAGTGCTTGTGTGGGTGGTGTACCGGTAAAATATACTTTAGCGCCACCTGGTTCAGTATAAAATAATTTGAGTGTAAGTATAGCGCTGGCAGATTGAGATCTAGCCCTAAAACCAATACTCACACCAGTGACATCCATAGCAGACGCATAACCAGCTCCATTGTAATAAAATGAGAAGGTCGGAGCTGAGGAGCTCCATATAATATCCCTAGTGGCGCCAGGGATACATGTCGCGTCATCAACATCATCCAACAATGATATTCCAGAAACTGTCCCAAGATTAGTATCTGACGCCACTGGGCAAACAGCATTTGTTGTAACAGCAGGAAGAGTCACTGCGGTTCCTGAGTTCAGATACCCGTAGTATGTTCTTGTGGGAACTGGCGTAAACGGCGACCCAGTTGGTACAACGCCGACATCATAGTTGCCATTTGTGTCTTTTGTAAAAATCTCGTAATGATACGCAGTGCCATTGGTGAGTCCAGTGTCATTACAGGTTGCCGTTGGCGTTGCCACCACGCATGCAACTATTGCGGTGCCGATAGTGTTACCTACAATATAGGTTGTCCCTTCCACTGGAACATCAGCGACTGCGACCGCTTCACGACGAAGCACTACAGCACTGTGGTAGTCCGCATCCACAGGGTTCGTCCAGCTCGTTGTTACTTGCCCGTTATCAACACTCCCACCCGCCCCCGTCACATTTCCGGGAGAAAGGTTGTCTATGGTGAGCGTTGAGCTGCCAGAATCCGTCCCAGCCTGCGGATTGGTGCTCGTAAAAGCAGTCACAGTACCTGTCACCGCATATGAAGCCCCAGGCACGGCGGGCATAGAACCATGCGAAATTGCAGTGATTCTTATTTTAAATTGCGTATTGGTGGTAGTGACAGGAATACCGCAACTTGTAAGTGTCGCCGTATCACCCGATGGCGTGGCGCTACAGTATGTGACAGTGTCACCATCATTGGTAATGGCGACGGTAGCCACACGCGCGCCGGTTCCCGCGGCAAGTGTTACCGTCGCGCCAGTAACTGTGTCGCTGCCAGAATTTGTCGCGAGTCCAAATGAATCAACATAACCCGCCGAGCCAGGAGCAACGGTAGAATTCCCCGGCTCCGCGCTGACAAAATTACTGAGAGATGTTGTGGTGAGGGTCGGCGCCGGCTTAAACGCTATCGTAACGGCACCTCCTATACCAGCAGTCCACGCGCTCCATGCCGGGGGGTCGTAGGTCCCCGGAGCGCCAGCCACCACATAAGCCGTTTGAATATTAATATCATTTGAATCATTTCCAGCAGCTGCAGTGAAAAGCGTATAGCCACTGACTGTGCCACGCGATGTATCTATTACACTGTTTGCCGCATGAGTCACAACGAACGCTCCGTCAGTCTGCGTGACAATAGCGGGACCGTTTGGAACCCACGACGACAACTGGCCAGTGCTGACTGCGACCTGGTCAAAAATAGCCGGATCAATAGTGGTACCATCTATCACATAAGCACCGTACGCAACGCCGTGTGCCGTACTGGCACCTCCCTCGCCTTGAACAGTTGTATCTGGTGTCACGCCCATAACCTTGTACCAAACTCCGAATTTCGGTCCTGTACTATTGATGGTAGCGATGGGTGTATATCCGGAGGTAATTGGACCAAAGGCTTGTGCATCGCTTGTGTTTCCACGACCGCCATACAAAATAACAACATCTCCTGTTTGTGGAGCCCCTCCTCCGGTGTCAAATGTAAGCGTAATATCGCTACCATTCGTACCGCTCCCCTGTTTATTCGCGCCACGCAAAGCAACCGCGGCGCGCGCCTCGTGAATCTTCACCCACCCGGCTACTTCATTAAGCGAATTGAATTTATCTACAATATTATCGTCTTGAGACAAATTCCATGCCTTATCCACAATGTTAGCAACTCTAGAGGATTCTTTGATTACGCTTGTTAAAGCGTAAAAAGGAATATTGGAAAACAATACGCTAAAAATGACTAGAAAGAGAAAACTATTGCGGAAAATTTTTAATGTTTTTTTTAACATAAATTATTCTTCATACTCGCTTATATAATTATACACCTTTCTAGAAATGTCCGCCATCATTTTTTGCGCAATTTGTTCATCTTTGTTTTTTGTCATAACGGTAAGGATATATGGTCTATCTTTTGCATACACGATGCCTGAGTCCAAAAACACATTCTCTTCGTCAGAGATACCTATCTTGTGAGCAAAAGTAATGTCTTCAGGGAGACCGCTCTGTATATAATCCTTAAAAGACGACTTAGATAAGTAAGAAAGCAGTTTCTGCGAGGATCCCTCAGACAAATATGACGCATTGTAGACAGAGCGTAGGATTACAGAATACCTTTTTGCGCTTAGATTACCTTTACCGGTGAGAAACCCATCAAGTCCCATATGATTATAAACATCTTCAATTTCTTCTATTTCCAAATTTCTTGTCAGTATAAAATGGGCGGTGTTGTCAGAGTCAGACAAGGATCGGCGTACGAGTTCTTCTATTGAGTGGGCTGAGTTGCTGGGTTCCTTGTAGAGGTCCCCAAATCCGTCATCCTTATCGGCAGGCATCAAGACGAGCTCGTTTGCCCACTTCCATTCGCCATTTTCAATCTTTTTAGCCACAGCAATTGCCACTGGCAATTTCAATAAGCTTGCAGGATAAAACTCCGTATCCTTACTGATAGCAATATTAGAACCAGTCGGAAGGTATTCAAAATAAATAGAAACATTTGGGTCCATCTCATACTTTTCATTCAAATAATCGCGAAGCGGTTGAAAATTAACAATAAGGTCTTTTTGTTTGATAAATGCACGCGCTGGATTAAGCATTGAAAAACTCAATACGGCTACTCCATTTTCGACGCGTGACATAAAGAAGTATGTACCTACATTTGTAGCTCCGAGCACCACCAAAAAAATTGCGATATATATAACGCTGAGTTTTTTCTCTGATTGATGTTCCTGTTTCTTTTTCATACATTTATTGCAATTTCAATGTTCCCCCTGTCGTATTTATTTCCGTGCCAATCGGCCCAATTGACCCATAGGTTGTATCAGGACAATTTTTCCAACCACTCCCTATGCCACCCGACCAATCCGTCTGATTGCATATCTTGTTGCGCCATCTAAAAAAGTAGTCGCTCACCACAACAGGACTCCCAGCCCCTAACCACTCGACAGTCACAGTTACCTTTTGCGTACTTGGATCATCATTTGCGGAGTCGTATGTTGACTCAACCATTCGCGTAGACAGGTCGCGACTTACATTATCAATCACAATATATCGCGTATACCTTGCAGTGTTGAGCGCGATAGTCTCATCCCCTGACACAAGTGTCCACTTCCCACCTACTACCGCAGGATAATAATGCTGGCTTCCTTTTGTAAGAGAATAGATATTTTGCCACTTTTCATCAACAACTCCGCGTGTGGCCTCGAGCGCCTCGCCTGCAAGCCCTATTGCCAAATCGCTTTCGCTGGAAATCTTGCCACTTTGCATACTTACCCACACGGCTTGCGAGCCTACTGAAAGAATCGCGGCGAGTATAGAGATAGAAATAAGGAGCTCTAGCAAAAGCACTCCGCGAGAATGATTCTTCTGTTTGATTTTAAATTTAGAATATTTTGATTTCATATCAATATACTGTTCCTATATTCGAAATAGTGAGTGTTTGTGTTGAGCCCTCAGAATCAATAACGATGGTCGCTGGTGTTGTTGCGCCACTAATTTTTAAAAAAATAATATCCTTGCTTGTCCCTGCAGATGGGTCAGAAAAAGTTATTCCTGCTGGTAGCGTTGATGTAGAGATTGTTGTACCAGCAGCATAGTCTGTAGCTGTTGAAAAAAGCTCATAATACTGACTTCCACCATTTTCATTTACAATATGCGCGCCCCATTTTAACCCATCCTCGCCTATCATTGATTTTGACCGCACATACCGGAGATCGCTCGCAATAGCCTTTGAAGCCGACTGAAGCTCAACATTCTTAACAAACCCACGATAAAATCCTGCTCCAGCAGAACCCAAAAGAGCAATAATAGAAATAACTATAAGAAGCTCGAGAAGGGAGAACCCGCGGGTACGCGGAGAATATTGAATATTGAATATTGAATGATGCAAACCAGATTCGTTCAACATTTTTTGTTTTTCTTTTTTTTCTTTCATATTCTGTATTCCTTATTCAGTGTTCTATATTCTACCCAAATTCTATGTAAAATGCCCGACAAGCTGATAAATAGGGAGAATGATAGAAAATGCAATAGCCCCAACAAGTAGACCCATAAGCAATAGGAGGGCTGGTTCTAGAACAGCTGTCAAGTCTTTTAGCTTATTATCAACATCCTCTTCGTAAAAATCAGAAAATGTGACAAGGATTTCAGACAAAGAACCAGTCCGCTCGCCAACTGTGGTAAGGCTCACAAGGAGTCGCGGGAACAGTTCTGGAAACTTTGACAGGGCATCTGAAATGGAAATACCGTTTTTAACATGGTCGACCACCGTGTTGATTGCCACCTCGTATTTTTGGTTCCCGATAGAATTTGCCGATGATTCAAGAGATGACACGGCAGAAAGACCACTCGACATAAGGTTGCCGAGGGTACGCGTAAAACGCACGAGAGCTACTTTTTTTACAAGCTCACTTGCCACGGGAATATGTGAAATAACCCAAAAGAAAAATTTCTTTCCTGTGCGCGTAGTGCGAAAATAAAGAAAAAACCATATTAGAAAGACCAGCACTGCGCCATCCAAAAGAAAACTGTATGTAAGCATACTCGAGAGCCAAAGGAAGAACTTTGTAACCCACGGAAGCTCTACACCACTTGAAGCAAACGCCTTAGTAAGACGCGGAAGTACAAAAATAAGAAGTAACGAAACCACGCCAACAGATGCAGATAAAAGAATTACTGGGTACATCAATGCAGACTTTACCTTTGCGCGAAGCGCGAACTCCTTTGAAAGATACTGGCCAAGCTCTGCAAGCGTATGTGAGAGCTGACCAGAAGTCTCCCCTGCTCGCAACATCCCTAGGAAAACTGGAGGAAAATCATTTTTGTAATTCTCAAAACCAGCAGATAATGGTTGGCCATTTTTCACGAGTGCTTGCACTTCGATGAGCGTATCCTTCATTATCTTTTTTTCAGTATCCGCTATCAAAATATCTAAGGCTTCGACGATAGAAAGTCCGGCCTTCACCGTAGCAGAAAGATTGCGTACCAAAAACAAAATGTCGACCGATGTTATTTTTTCAAAAAGAGAGATAGACATGCCTAGTCCTCCTTTTCCGCTACGCAAAGAGCTTATCGAAACCGGCGTTAGGTCTCTGCGAAGCATATAATCAGCAACACCATCACGTGTGTCCGCTTCGTATTCCCCTTTTACAATTGCTCCGTCGCGATTGTAACCTTCGTAAATAAAAATTGGCATAACTTTGAGTTGAATATTGAATATAGAATGTTGAATTTAGAATAGACTCAAGATTCTACCTTATATTATAAATTGTTTGTCTTATTAATGAAAGCGTTTAGGAGTTGATGAGAATTTCCTAATTGATTATATATGCCATCAAACTCATCAGCTGGAAGAAATGCAACATCTCGAGCTACCAAAAGCTGACTTTCTAGCTCTACAAGGGACCCTCTTGCAACTGAATAAAACTGTAATTTTTCCTTATTACCTCTCCGAGCAAATCCTTCTGCAATATTTGATGTTATTGAAACCGCAGATCTTCTCATTTGTGACGTTAACCCAAAAATTTCTTCTCGTGGAAATTTTCTTGTTATCTGATAAATCATCAAAACAAGTTTATGCGCCTCTTGCCAAACAATAAGATCTGTAAATGCATAGATTTTGGGATTCCTATTCTGCATTTTTATTCGATATTCGATATTCTATCAAGTTTACTCCTTCACCACCCTGAGAATCTCCTCAATAGTAGTAATCCCACGCTCGACTTTATCCAACCCATCCTCAAACATTGTTTTCATACCATCCTCAATAGCCTTTTTTCGCACCTCGCCAACCGTCGCTTCACGCAAGATAAGCTCTCGGACAGAATCATTTATGCGAAAAAGCTCATAGATTCCAATCTGCCCCTGAAAACCCGAATTCCCGCACACCTTGCATCCACGCCCACGGTAAAGAGTTGTGGGTATATCTCCTGTCGTGTTGCCAGAGAGCTCCATTTGCGCCTTAATAAGGCGTATAATCTCTGGGCTTGCTACGTATGACTCTGGGCACGAGGCGCAGATACGACGAACAAGACGCTGAGCGATAACAAGGTTTATTGTTGATGAGAGAAGGAACGCTGGCGCACCCATATCTAGAAGGCGTGGCAAAGCAGATGTTGCATCGTTGGTGTGTAGTGATGACACAACAAGATGCCCCGTAAGAGCAGCGTGAATTGCAATTTCGACTGTCTCGTTGTCACGAATCTCACCAATCATAATAATGTCTGGGTTTTGGCGAAGTAGAGCACGAAGACCGTTTGCAAAAGTAATCCCAGCTTTTGGATTTACTTGTGTCTGGTTTACACGTGGGAATTCGTACTCAACAGGATCTTCAATGGTTGTAATGTTGACTGATGGCGTATTAAGAATTTGAAGTATCGCATATAGCGTTGTTGTCTTGCCGTGTCCAGTAGGACCAGTCACAAGCACCATGCCGTGAGGTTTTTTAATTTCATTAAAAAGAATATCGGTAGCAGCGTCAGAGAACCCAAGATCTTTTAGTGTGAGGGGCCGAGCAGCGCCCTTAAGAATACGCATTTCAACTTTTTCACCATGAAAGACTGGCATAATGTTTACACGTACATCTATAGACATACCGTCGTCCATATCAAAACGAAAACGACCGTCTTGTGGCATACGATGTTCGTCTATTTGCATACCTGCGAGGATCTTTACACGCGCCACAAGCACAGGAGCAATAGCTTTTGGCAAACTTACAATCTCCTGCATGATGCCATCAATACGAAAGCGTATAAGTAATTCCTTTTCGAGTGGTTCAAAATGAATGTCTGAAGTATTTAGGCTTGCTGCATGATCAATGACATTATCGAGAATACTCACAATAGGAACAGCTGCGGCTCCCTTTGTAACATCCGCCTCGTCCGCGACTGACATGGACTGCTCAACATTTTCAGAAATAATTTGATCAAAATTAATACCAACTTTTTTCTTGTACTGCTTGAGCCCATAACGAAGGCTTGGTAGCGTGGTCAAATACACATCAACCCATACGTTAAGCTTCGCGCGGACGTACTCGATAGTCTCGTAGTCAAAAGGGTCAAGCATCGCGAGTTTGGCTCGCCCTTGCTCCTTGTCGTATGCAAACAAAACTATATTTTTTGACTTTGCGTAAACCTCTGGGATAAGCTCGAGTATCTCATGGTCTATTGTCTCTGCTTCCTTTTTAAGGTTTACAATCGGCGCTGAATAGTATGGGCTTAAAAGCTCGGTAAAATAATCCTCGGGAATCTTGCCACTGCCAATGAGCACATTGGCTATAGACTGTCCTGAACGACGAGACTCCTCGGCCACAGCATCAAAATCTTCATCGGTAATAAGTCCAGACTCAAGCGCGATTTCTCTTAATTTATCTTTTGAGATGTGCATATTGAACTGAATGTGGAATATAGAATTTTGAATATTGAATAGGGAAACGAAATGTATCAGTATTATATAATATTCAATATTCTATCCAATCAGTATATCACACCTATTTTTAATAAGTACAACTTAGCTGTGGATACTGACGTCTTTAGAGCATAAGAAGTGGATAGAGGTTTAATGCGGTAAGAATTTTTACAGTAAACAGCAATGCGATTGGAGCAGAAAAAAGAAATGTGGGCGCAAGTGGGATTCGTTCAATTCCATAAAAAATGCGAGCCACAATAGAGAAAATGACCGCAGAAATAAGCCCTATTGGCAAAAGTACAACAACCCCTGGCCACCCGGAGATAAGCATTGCAAGGACAATAAGCATGATATCTCCTTCTCGAAAATTATACGCTCGGTATCGAGAGCGAGTAATGAGGAAAAGATAAAAAAGTCCTGTAATTACGAGTAGTGCGACAGTACTTAAGAAAAAATTTTGAAATGAATAGAAAGCAAAGTACCCATGAGTGCCAACAAAAAATGGTCGCATCCACTCAAGCAAATAAGGAAAAGGCACTTCAGGAGAAAGGGCTGATGAAAGAAGTATCCTTGTGAACTCACTTTTACCCCAAACAACATACTGCCCCCAAGTAGCGAGGATCCCGTACAAAAGGTGTATGCCGGTAGCAATAGTAGCCAGCAAACCGTAAGAAACATTTTTTAGTATCTGCGGACGAGTGAGACGCACAACAACTATACTAAAAAATAACAGCCATATTGTAAGAGTAATTGTATTAAAATTTGTAAGAAGAAAATCTAACGACATAGCCTTATCATGCTAACAAAAAAACACACAGCTTGTCTAGATACTAGACAAGCTGTGTGTTTTTAAAATTTAACTAGAATGCTCCAGATGCAGGTAGTAAGTATAAACTATTTCCTGATTCGTACATGCCATTGTTGTCGCCACCATCTTTTGACATTTTATTATCCTCGGACGTATAGGCATTACTTTCAAACACAGCATTTATTTCAAAAATGTATGCTGGTTTGCCAGATCCCACAGTCGCTGATGTTCCATTTTGACATGCATAACGGTATACAAGATCAGAAGCATTTGGGGTTGTAGCACTAACCATATTTACTGGATCAACTGGGTAACTTGAAATTGGCGTACCGCCAGTTAGAGCCTTGAGGTTTACTGGAATCCAACCAGTACCGTCAACCTTGCTTACTGATCCTGCTACCCCGTTGCGACACCAGCTACCACTTGGACCAAAGGCCGCAGTACCACCAGCTGCATCAATTCCTGCCGTAGGTCCAACACCGGTACATGCTACTGTTCCGTCATAACTATACGAAATCTTTGCTGAAGCGTTTGCTGTAGTCACACCAGCAGGTGTTGTCGAAGTAAGACATACCGAGCCATATCCATCCAAGCTTGGTGTCGATGATGCAGTGAGAATGATGCCAAGCGCTGTTTTAACAGACTTCAAGTCAGAAATACGCTGAGCATCGCGAGCTTTTTTGAGTGTTTCTGCAGGGTTCAACATAAACACAAGCGCGATTGATAAGATTGCAATAATCGCTATAACAATAAGGAGCTCGAGGAGAGTGAAGCCTTTCTCGTGTTTTTCTTTTAAATTAAAATTTATGAATGATGTCATGATTGTTTAGGATTGCTTAGAGATAATTTAAAAAAATATTATTAGAAGTCTACTCCGCCAGCGGTAGCCCCCATAATCTTTAGGTTTGTGCCTACTTCATAATAGTTTGTACTATTACCACCATCCGCAGTTAATTTATTTTCCGAAGATGTGTAGGCAATACTTTCAAGTACTGCGTCCATCTCAAATGTAAGTGGTGATGCTGCGCATGCATAACGATATGCCAGCGTTGCGCTTGTAATAGATGTTACTGAGTCGCCTGTGCCAAGGGCATTTACTGGATCAACTGGGAGATTTGAGATTGGTGAACCACCTGTTAGTGTGTCAAAGTTTACTGGAATCCAGCCAGTGCCATCTGTAAGAGATGGACTTGCTACGTTTACCGATGCGGGAACGCTAGCAGAACCACCATCTAGTGTAGTGTCAGCAAGGGTGCCTGCTGATGTAGGAAGTGAGTAAAAAATATCGTCTCCAGAAACATAAGCGCTGGTTGGACTTGCCTTGCATGCTGTGTTTGTGGTGAGACTACCAAGGTATGGGGTGCTTGTACTAGTCAAATAAAGACCGAGAGCGGTTTTCATTGTGCTTAAATCTGAAATACGCTGAGCGTCGCGTGACTTACGGAGAGCTTCTGCAGGGTTTAGAACGAGTACGAGAGCGACTGACAAAATTGCAATAATCGAAATAACAATAAGGAGTTCGAGGAGGGTAAAGCCAGCGTCGCGCTTCTTTTTTACATTCATATTTAAATTCAAATTCATATTTATTAAATTATTCGTAATTAATGCTTTTATTGTACCAAATAATAATTAAAAAACACAATAGTACTGTGGATAACTACACTGGGCAGAATATTGAATGTAGAATGTTGAAGATAGAATGAATGCAGGAAATTCGTTTGCTTCGCTAAGCGGCGGGCTTTTGCCGTATGCAAAAACACCGCACCATTCTATATTCTATATTCTATATTCGAAATTCTACATTCTATCCAAGATAGCCCATTGCCTTGTTTATCACGTCTTGTATTGAATAGTCTACTTTTACCAAATATTCATTTGCCCCCAATGCAAGCGCGCGATCTTGATCTGTCTTTTGACCAAGGTTTGAAAGAATAATAACAGGTATATTTGCAAGCTCTGGATTTTTCTTTATCTCCTCAAGGACACCGAAACCATCTTTTTTAGGAATCATAAGGTCAAGTAAAATAACGTCTGGCTTCTCAGCGGTAATTTTTACAATCGCCTCCTCACCATCGCGCGCCAAGGATACATCAATCCCCTCTTTCGCGAATTTGATTTCATATACCTTTGAAATATGCTCGTCGTCCTCGACAACCATTATCTTTTTTTTGTTAGTATCCATATAGTTTATGTATAGCTCAGAACCTTCCCAACAAGGTCATCCAGGCCGTAATCTCCCTTTACTAAATAATCAGTAGCACCGAGCTTGAGCGCTGTGTCTCTTGTATTTTCGTCCCCCGACACAGAGCAAACAACCACTTTCATATCCCTGTATTTCTCATCCTCGCGAACCTTTGCAAGGAACTCTAGGCCGTTCATCCCTGGCAAAAGTATGTCTAGCCAGATCACAAAGATATCAGGATGCTCAGAATTAAGCACTTCGAGCGCATCCTCAGCGCGCATAGTAGAAATGACACGATGACCTTTTTTCTCAAGCATTAGAGTTATTGCGTGATTTAGCGCGCTGTCATCTTCAAGGAGAAGTATTGTTTTACGATTTTCTAATTGCTCTGTCATTTTAGTCTAATTATTCCTTACCTTCTATCTTACCATGCTCATTATTATCGGCAACCTCTGTATAAAGAGGAACGGTAAAGAAGAAGCTTGTGCCCTTGCCATCCTCGGTCTCAAACCACACTCTCCCGCCCCATGAAATAACCAGGTCTTTTACAAGCGCAAGGCCTAGTCCTGAGCCGTCTGGTACCTGCGCTCGCGCATTTTCAGCACGGAAGAATTTCGAAAAGATGCGTGAACGCTGAGCCTCGGGAATACCGATACCGTTGTCGTGAACCATATATACGACCTCCTTGCCTTCGTCGCCTAGCCACCATTTTATCTCGATAATTCCTTTTGGATTTGTATAACGAATTGCATTAGAAATAAGATTTAAAATAACCTGTCTCAACGTAAGCGAATCGAGCCAAACGCTTACTGGCGCGCCTTCTGGTGGAACAACCGTAAGGGCAAGCTCTTTCATGTCTATCTGTGGAGCAAGCTCTTTTGTTATCTCAGCAGTAAATGAGCCAAGTTCTACTTGTGTCCTGTCAGATTTCAATTTTCCACTCTCGACACGCGATATACCAAGGAGTAAGTCCACTGTCTGATACAAGCGCTCTGCTCCCCCATGTACCTCCTTCATAAAATCTTTTTGTGTCTCGTTTAACGCACCTGCATCCTCCGACAAGAGCATTTCAGAATACCACCTAATAGAGGTTAATGGCGTGCGAAGCTGATGCGATGCCACAGAGATAAAGCCTGATTTTGCATCATCAAGCTCACGCTCTTTTGATGCGTCACGAAATGTAATAACAACACCAGAGAGCCCGCCACCAAGCGGAGAAATGGAGAACACTATCGGAGTTTTTTCTGGATGTTTCTCTGTGGAAATAGAGAAGTCTTGATCAAGGGTACCTACAACAACCTTTTTTGTCAAAAATACTTCTTCAGTTGGCCACATACTGTGCGGGATGACATCTTTTTGTTTTTTCCACAGAGTAACAATTGTGCGTAGATCCTTGCCAACAAGCTCCCCCATCTTCATTCCAAACATTTCCATTGCTATATTGTTTATAAGTGTAATACTATACGTACCATCAACAAGAATGAGTCCATCTCCAATAGAAGCGAGAATTGTCTGCAGTCTATATCCCTCCTCCTCAAGTCGTTCCTTTGCCTTCCACGAGTCTTCTAGCAAGTTCAATGTGGCTCTCTTTGATTCATCAAGAAATTTTTCCTGCTTCTCGTGTTTTTCGATATCCGTTTGCAAGAGCATGGCCTTTTCCTCGATCTGGATCTTTGATTTTTGCAATTCTATTTGTGAAGAACGAAGTGATGTGATCATCGTATTGAACATAGAGGCAAGCGCCCCGATTTCATCCTTCGTTTTTACGCCTACCGTTACACTTAGATCGCCATCCCTTACACGTTTTGCAACATTTACAATATTACTGAGGTGAGCTAGTGGTTTCCGAATAAAAAAAGTGGCAATAAGGATTCCGATAACAATAACACTGATCCCGCCTGCAAGTGTAATACGATTGATAATGTCGAGTGGCGCAAAAATCTCGTCCTTTTGAACCTCCACAATTAGCACCAGCCCGTCGTCAGGAAAGCACATCGATGCACCTAGTACGCGAACCCCTTGAAAATTTTCGTATTCAGCGGTTATTTCTTTTCCGTTATCAATACATTCACGCACTGGGAGAGTATCCACCTTTTGCATTAGCCGAACATTTCTCATATAGCGGGATGGTGTTACCATTACGCTCTCGCTATTTACCAAATATATATCGGAAGTTTTGTAGCTTTCCAAAAATGCTGTTCTTGAAACTCGCGTTTCGGGAATATCACCATCTGCCTCAAATACGTCGACACCAAGGGTATGAGCGATCTGGTCTGTATTTGCAAAGTGAATGAGGATTACCGCATCAAACTCCTCAGGGACTCCTTCTTCGTTCAACTCAAAAACTCTCATAGCGACGTGCGTCATAGGCTCGTCCGACTCGTCCGACTCGAAAACAAAACTTTTTACAAAAACCTCTCCAAACGATGAGACTATCGCTTTACTAAAGTGGTGAGCTCCTAATTTTAATTCTTCGTCCAATTCATTCGTGCCGATGCGGTCTGCCTTTGTAGATGCGATAACGATGCCGTTTTTGTCTAGCAAATCAACAAGGAAGACTGTTTTATGATATGGCATTTTTGACTTGGTAAAATAAGTCAAAAAGTCCTTTTCATAACGAGCTCGTTCTGATGTGCCAGCCTTGCTACTGAGCACTTTCTTTGAAAGGTCCTGAACCTTCGTATCGGAGAGCCAGTTTGTAGCGTGAATCTTTAAACCATCCAAAAATGCAAAGTATGTGCCTTCGCTCTGCTCGGCTATGACAAAGAAATCAGTGGCTATTTGTTTTCTAAATGTGTTACTGACAACGCTTTCAATAAAAAGAACAATGACTGCTGTCACTACAATAAAAAATATTCCAAAGAAGAGCGTTGTTTTTGTACGCAGATTCATTATGTAGATATTGTAACATGTAAATAAACAACTTTGTATACTTTATCCATGTGATGGTGGCGACGACTAAAAGAAAAATATTAACCAGTGCGATAAAGACAATACGTAATATGCACACAAGGGGTATGCAAAAAATATGGATGGGGGTATACTATACTGAACACAAGATGAGTATTCTGAACATTCTCACAAAAGAAAGATATGTCGCTGGAATCGAAATAAGCGATTCTGTAGTTCGTATTGCTCTTTTTCGTTCTCACAAAAAAGGAAAGGCTGTGCATCCGGACCAAGACGAGCTCATCCTCATCGAAGAACCTATCTCAGCAAATATTATCGCGGATGGAGTCGTGCTTGATGTAGAGCTACTTTCAAAAACACTTCGAGAGATATGGGATAGAGCAAAGCTTGGTACAGACTACGCTATTGTTGGTATACCGGATGACAAGATATACTCAAAGATTTTTTCATTCCCAAAATCCGTAGACGGAATGCGTCTAACCGAAGCAATGCGTCTCGCTATAGGCTTTCAACTTCCGATGAAGACTGAGGATATATATCTAGACTGGGAGCGCACAGGAGGAACCTCAACAACAAACGAGATTCTTCTTTCAACTATCCCACGCGAGGTCGCAAATGGATATGTTGAAGCTCTTGAAAAAGCGGGAATAAAAATAATTGCTCTCGAGAGTCATCTCGCATCCATTGCGCGGGCGGTCAAAACTACACCAGGAACGACCACACTTTTTTCAAAAAAAACACCAGACGGAGCTACGATATTTGCTCTAAAAGACGGTATATTGCGTTTCTCGCGCACGCTCCCTCTTCGATTCGTTTCTGAGGACCAAATTTCGAGCGAGGTTGAAAAGGTTAGAACTTCTCTTGCGTCGGAGGAAGCTGGAGATATTGTAGTACAGGAACTTACAGAGGCGACAGTACGTGATGAATATGCGGAGCGCGCGGAAATTACAAATCCAAAATCAAAGTGGCTTGTAGCACTTGGTTCAACAATTCGTGGCAAGATGCCGGAAGGTACGGATAATCTCGTATCACTCCTTCCTATTGGGACTGAAGAAGCCTACGCTTACCAACGTGTAACATCGTTTGCTTTATTGATGAGGAATTTAACGATAAGTGTTTCTATGTTCTTTATTGTTGCATATGTCGCAACATACTTTTTTATGTACTCCTTGCTACAAAATACAACTAAGCAAATAGCCACACTTTCAGACTCAGTAATACCTCCAGAAATAATCGAAAGAGAGCAACAGATCAGCGATGTCAACTCTGGCACAGAGACTGGAGTGTGGTTCCTTTCTCAAACTCCAAAATGGAGTACTGTTCTTGAAGAGATTACAAGGATTACGCCAGACGGAATTGCAATCTCGATGTTTTCTGCTCCGATTTTTTCCGAAAAAATGTTCTTTACGGGAACTGCGATAAATCGAGTAGCCCTCAATGATTACAAAAAGATTCTTCAGGAGTCACCGCTTCTTTTAGATATTGAGCTCCCACTCACAAATCTTGAGAAAAAAGAAAAGATTCCTTTTACAATATCATTTCGACTAAAGGACCCTAGTGGGCTATACTATACTAATGCGAGTGAGTGAGATACAAATTTAATATTTGTATCTGCGAGCGCCAAATAGTATATAATATTCTATATAAATAATATGTTTACCACAAAAAATCTCTTTAAACTCATAGGCAAACAGTTGTTAATATCGCTAGGATTTGTAGTTTTTGCATTTATTACTGTTTTTATTGTTTCTGACCAAATTTCAAAAATGTCAAAAAAGGCAATAAGGGATCGCAACACTGCAACCACACTCAGTGAGCAAACATCCCTTCTTTCAAGCTTAAAATATGAAGCATCAATTATTGGCTCTAATGACCAGGTGATTAAGCATGCGTTCATTCCCTCGAATAACATTCTGGAATTTATAGCAATCCTAGAAAGCCTTGCACTCAAAAACGGAATTACTCAAACATTCAGCTTTTCATCGCCAAATCCAGCTATTGAGGAGACACCACTCCCTATTTCAATGATTAATTACCAAAACAATATTTCATCAAATATTTTCACATTTATAAAATATCTCAAGGAATTTGAACAGCTTCCATATTTTACAAAAATCGACTCTATAGCTATTTCCTCTGGCAGCGCAGATTGGCGGACTGCGTCGAACATAACATTTAGCGCATCTGTTGCGGCACAGGTGGCACAATAAATATAATAATTATGTCTCAATTTTTAAGTAACATACGTGTGGTAATGTCCAAGGTAAAACCCAAGGACTTGATATATCCGGCAATAATTTTGTTCTTTATTATTATTGTAGGGATACTTTTTTCTGTTGCAATGAAGTTTATAACCAAGAATTTTAATGATGCTTTTTCTGGGACTATTGCAACAGAGCGCAGTGTTCTCAATATGGAAAACTACACTCTCGTTGCAAAGAAGCTTGGTATAAGCATTGAGCCACAAAAAAACGCTATTATTACTGTGCCAGAAAAAGCTACTGCAACAACAACAGAAGATGTAATAGTTGAAACTGAAGAGATTTTGGATAAAAAATCTATTACTATCAGCGTTCTCAACAGCACAACAAAAAAAGGCGCTGCTGGTGCCCTTGCGCAAGCGCTCGAGAATGATGGGTTTGCAAAAGCAACAACTGGAAATGAAAAGAAACAATATGCGACTACAACTATATTTATAAATGAGGATAAATTAGAATACGAAGAACTTATTCTTGATACCGTACAAAAAACATATCCAGATGCTATTGTATCAACCACAAGCGCAGGTAAATCTGATGTGGTCATCATCATCGGCACTCTCTAATTTTTAACGTAACAATCTGCTATAATGTAGGAATTATGGAAAAAAATAGTCAAATAGCGGAATTAATTCGTGGCATAGGATTTGAAGGTGAAATTTTAAGCGATAGTGCTGACCTCATTAGTTATGAAAACGATACCAGTCTTTTTGAGGTTAAACCAGCTCTTGCAGTAAAACCAAAAAACATTGACGATATTAAAAAGATTGTTTCCCTTGTTTCAAATAAAAAAGCAGAAGATCCGTCACTCTCGCTCACGGCTCGTGCAGCAGGCACAGGGATGGCAGGTGGGGCTCTCAATGATTCTATTATTGTAGATGTCGCAAATTTAAATCACATAAAAAGCACGACTGTTGAAAGAGCCGTTGTGGAACCGGGAGTGTTTTATCGTGATATGGATGCCGAGACACAAAAGCTTGGTGTGATAATGCCATCCTTCCCTGCTTCTCGAAGTCTGTGCGCGGTGGGTGGCATGACAGGCACCAACGCATCTGGAGAAATGACTTTGTCCTATGGAAGTACTGAAAATTGGGTAAAGCGCCTAAGGGTTGTTCTTTCAGATGGTAATGAGTACGAATTTGGCCCATTAACGCTGACACAACTTGAGGAGAAAAAGAAACTACAAAATTTTGAGGGTGACGTATATCGACGCATGCACGAGCTCCTTGAAAAAAACTACGATCTTATTAGGGGTGCGAAGCCAAATGTTGCAAAAAATTCTACTGGTTATGCTCTATGGAACATATGGGATAAAAAAACATTTGATCTCACAAAACTTTTCACTGGCTCTGAGGGGACACTCGGCATATTTACAGAGATTGAGTTTGCGCTCATTAAGCCCAAGCAACACAGAAAACTTGTAGTAATATTCCTAAAGGATTTTGATAAGTTATCAGATGTCGTTACAAGAGTACTTGCTCACAAACCAGAAACATTTGAATCCTACGATGACCATACATTTCAATTTGCTATTCGTTTTTTCCCAGACATTGTGAAATCTCTAAAAACTGGGATTATAAAACTTGGTCTATCATTTATCCCTGAAGCAATAATGGTGTTAAAAGGCGGTTTCCCAAAACTTGTACTCCTTGCTGAGTTTACTGGCGACTCCGAGGAAGAAGCTGATCAAAAAGCAAATACTGCTTTTGCAGATTTAAAGCAATTCAAGGTTCAGATAGAAATAATGCGCACGCAAAAAGATGCAGAAAAATTCTGGACAATTCGTCACGAAAGTTTCAATCTGCTGCGCAAGCATGGAGGAAGCGACAAAACTGCGCCATTTATAGACGACATTATTGTAAGCCCAGAAAAACTTCCTGAATTTTTACCAAAACTTTCAGAGGTCATGAAAGACTATAAGCTTACTTACACCATCGCAGGGCATATTGGTGACGGTAACCTGCATATTATTCCTCTTATGAATCTTAGAAATGAGAATGACCGTGATATTGTAATGGAGCTTTCGCAAAAGGTATTCGATTTGGTCTTCTCATTTGGTGGCTCAATGTCAGCAGAGCACAATGATGGACTGGTCCGTACAGCATTCCTTCGCCAAATGTATGGTGATAAGGTGTATAGTCTATTTGAAGAAACAAAGAATATCTTTGATCCAAAAAACATTTTTAATCCTGGGAAAAAGGTGTACGGCCACGATCTAGAGTACATCAAAGATCATATAGATAAGGTGTACTAGTATAAACCAACGAACATAACCAATTTGTGGCCATAGCCACGAATTGGTTATGTTTTTTGTTTTTATACCATCTCTAATAAAATGCTTCCGATAGAATCCAAAAATTCGAGACAAAACAAGAGAAAAATTTGAAGAATATGTCTTACCCTTGGGTCAATGTGCTCATTGAGATATTTTGAGGATTTTTCTCAAAGGCGCAGTCTGAATTTTTGGATTGTTTCGGAAATGATTTTTTAGAGATGGTTTTACTTGCTTCCCCTCGTAAACCCAAGACTCAGTAAGAAAATAATAAGGGCAACAAGAACTATTGCTCCTCCGGATGCAAGGTTAAGGTAGTATGACGCAAATAGCCCGACTATAACAGATATTAGTGAAAATATTACGGACAGAATAAGTGTTTTTAGAAAGCTCATACCATACTGCATCGCAGCAATCACTGGTATAACCATGAGTGCGCCAATAAGCAAGACTCCAACGATACTAATTGATATAGCCACGGCTATAGCTGCCAACATAACGATAGTTAGGTTTATAACCTTTACAGGAAGCCCGCTTGCCTCGGCAAGCTCTGAGTCAAACGATGTAAAAAATAATTCTTTATATAAGAACACTACATCCAAAAATACGATGATTGCAAGAGAAACAGTCACCCACAAGTCTGCAGTTGAGACTGTTCCGATGCTACCAAACAAATAACTAAATAAATTGGCATTAAACCCCTTCGCCAATGAAAGAATAATTACTGCGATAGCAAGCGAGCCAGACAAAAACAGCGCCAAAACAGACTCACCAAATACTCGCCTAGAATTTCGCAACGACTCGATACCAAACGCCGCAATGAGAGACAAACCTATTGCAGAAAAGACTGGGTTTATTTTAAGAAGCAGACCAATAGCAACACCAGCAAAAGACACATGAGCAAGCGTATCTGCCATTAGCGAATATCTTCTCACTACAAGGAACGTACCAATGAGTGGCGCAATAACGCCTATTGCAACTCCTGCCTCAAAGGCGCGTATCATAAAATCATATTGAAATATTTCTAGCATAATTTTACTATTTATGGTGAGGTACGCGTTGCGAATGCTTGCCGTACAAACGCTCCAGTATGTGCTCGTTTAGTAGATCCTGTGGAAGTCCGTGGCAAACAAGGTTGTGATTGAGGCACAGCACAGTCTTTGTCTCATGAGAGACTGCGTCAATATCATGTGAGATGAATATAATCGTAATGTTGTGCTCCTTGTTTAAAGATGACAAGAAATCATAAAATGTTTTCTGCGCACCAATATCAACACCAACCGTTGGCTCATCAAGTATCAGCACATCAGGCTCGCTTGCAAGCGCTCGAGCAATAAAAACTCGCTGCCTTTCTCCGCCAGAAAGGTTTCCGATAAGCGTGTCTCGATAACGCGCAATACCAGAAATCTCCATTGCCCGCTCTACTGCATCAGTGTCGTCCTTTGTAAATCTTTCAAAAAATCCGAGTCGCGCAATACGACCAGTTCGCACCACTTCAAACACAGTAGCAGGAAAACTTTTTTCTGCCTGTGTTATCCGTTGTGGCACATATCCAATGCGGTATTTTTCCTTGAAATCGTGACGGTCCTTCCCAAAAAGTGAGATTGTACCACTCGTTGGTTGCAAAAGCCCTAAAATTATTTTAATGAGTGTCGTTTTCCCGCCACCATTTGGACCAATAATACCTAAATACTCGCCCTTGCGAACAGTAAAGGAAAGGTTTTCCAATACTGAGGTGTGGTCGTATGAAAAACTCACATTATTGAGCTCGATGTATGGTTCTTCTAATTGCATACCATTGCTTTTCGTAAATTATTTAGATTTTTTTCCATAATCGAAAAATAGTCTTCTCCGAATTGTACATCATTTGGGGTAAGACTTTCAATGGGGTTCAGGACGAGTGTTGAACCGCCTACCTCACGCGCTATCAGCTCTGAGAACTTTGGGCTTGCAACTGTTTCAAAAAATATATGCTTGACGCCTTTTTCTCGCACAAGATTGATAATGCGCACAAGATCCTTTGGTGAGGGCTCCTCCTCTGGAGAGATGCCTTCGATCGAAGTTGCGGTAAAATTATACTGGTGTGCAAGATAACTAAACGCATCATGCAAAACAACAATATCGCGCAAGGAACATGTGGACAACCCGGTACGAAAACGCTGGTCAAGCATATCAAGTGTGCTCAAAAAAACTAATGCGTTATTATTAAACAACTCCTTGTGTGACGGGTCAGCCCGTACAAGCATGTCGCGAATAATTTCTACCTCTCTTTTCATAATAACTGGATCAAGCCAAAAGTGTGGGTCCACCACTCCGTCATTTTCAATGAGACTTACGCCTTGCTCCATAAGCGCTAGAGACATGCTGATAGCATACATTGGTCTAGCCTTGGTACTCCTTTCCCATTTTTTGACCCATGGTTCAAATGATGCACCGTTGTAAAACAAGATGTCTGCATTCCCTATTTCAACAAGATTGCGTGGGGATGGTTCAAAATCATGCGGTTCTACACCAGCTGGAACTAAATTTATTACGGACACAAGATTCCCGCCAACCATTGTAGCAATGTAAGAAAGAGGATAAAAACTCGTTACAACTTGTATCCGCTCATCCTGAACATCATTTTGAGGAGTGCGAGCTACAAGCAAAAAAATTGCTCCACCAACAATGGCTACAGCAATTATTATAGAAATAATTTTTTGACTGATGACTATTTTTGACATGTTATTTAATCAACTTACTAATTGTTTCAAGTAGTTCGTCTCTACCACTGTGTGTTCGAGCAGAATACGGCAAAACTAACGCACCAAGGGATGACTCGATTGCTTTCATATTGTGCGAGCGCTCTGTTTGATTCAGTCTATCTATCTTATTTGCAACGACAACAAACGGAATATTTTCAGCACGAAGAATATCAGCCATTTCCTTATCGTATGCCATTGGCTTTACAACAGAATCTACAATGAGTACCACCATATTTACACGCGCCTCTCCGCTCCCCAAATACCACAAGATAAGCTTTCGAATTTTTTCAGCTCCTTTTGCCCCCATACGCGCAAAACCATATCCAGGAAGGTCGACAAAATAGTATTTTTTGTTGATAATAAAAAAGTTAATTTCTCTCGTCTTGCCTGGCATCGAGCTCGATTTCACAAGGTCCTTCCTCATTACGAGGGAGTTGATAACGCTTGATTTCCCAACATTTGAACGACCAACAAATGCTATTTGTGGATATTTCTCCTTCAAAATAGGGTCTGTGCCTATAATACCCTTCACAAATTCAGCACTAGTGATATTCATAGCATTAGCTTATCATAAATGCGTGAATATTTATATATTTATGCTATACTATTGACACTTAACAAATGTTAATTTTTTAGAAAATATTATGGAAGGAGAAAACACAGCAGTAACACAAAAGCAGGTATCACAAACATATGCAATCCCATTTGCAATCGTTATTGCAGGACTTGCAATCGCAGGTGCAATTTATTTTGGAGATGGGAAAAATGCTGCAGTAGCGGCTCAACCAACTGGCTCGGTTGAAGCTGTAACCTCCGATGACCATATCATCGGAAACCCGAATGCAAAAATTGTTATTGTGGAATACTCAGATACCGAATGTCCCTTCTGTAAATCATTTCATCCAACGATGCAGCGCATAATGAACGATTACGGCAATGATGGAAAAGTAGCGTGGGTGTATCGACACTTCCCGCTTCCTTTCCACACGAAGGCTCCTCGAGAAGCTGAAGCAACTGAATGTGCGAATAAGCTCGGTGGCAATACAAAATTCTGGGAATACCTTAATAGCGTATTTCAGGTAACAGCTGGTAATGACCAGCTTGATCCAGCCGAACTTCCAAAGATTGCGGAATCAATCGGTCTCGATGTAAATGCATTCAATACCTGTCTCGATAGCGGCGAAATGAAGTCAATCGTAGACAAGCATATTGATGGTGGCAAAAAAGCTGGAGTAAGCGGTACACCATTCTCAATAATTCTCGTTAATAAAAAACCAGTATCCAGCATAAACGGCGCACAGCCATACGAGGCAGTAAAGGCTCAGATTGACGAATTGTTGAAGTAGAGACAATTAGAAAAAAGGCGGGCACGTAAGTGCCCGCCTTTTTCCTTTTACTCTCTCCTAAAAGGAGATTACTATTCATTGTAATAAATCTATTCTTGCAGAACAAACCCTTACAATTACCAAGGAACTACCACGCGATAGTTGATTGCTCCTCCGTAAGTGCATGCACTACCTGTCATCGTTGCAATATCACTACTAGAAGGATCTTCTAGAGTTACTCCAAACTGAGCATACGTTCCAGAAACATCGGTATAATAGTAAAATCTACAATAGTTTGGTGAGTACGATGGGTCGAGAGGAGACACGGGGATATACCCACGACTTTTCATATAGTCTCCTATATACCAATCATTAGGACTAGTGATGTGGTTCATACATAACCCGTGTACCTCTCCTACCCTTGCCATTCCGCACTCGTTACTTATAGGAATAGAACCTCGATCATCCATATAAAGAGTAAATGCTTTCACTAGTTGTTGGATCTCTTGTTTCCGATAAGCATCTCTCGCCTTCACCCGCGTACTATTCAAGCTCGCCAACACAATAGAAGAAAGTAAGCTAATGATTGAAATCACCACAAGTAATTCAATGAGTGTAAAGCCTTTTGTTTTTCTTGGAATGTTCATAGAAATGATAGCGTGGGCGGGATTTGCGGTGGTGATATTTCTGCACTACTAGGCAAAAGAAGAAATGACAATGTAAACGCAACAAGAGCAATACCGAGCAAAACATAGTTTGCTTGAGCTTCATCAATGCGACCACCAGACCACTTCACCACCAACCTTGTGAGTTTTGAGCCTTGACGTCTATACTCTGGGCTCTGGTCTTCGTCAAAATCAAATTGTACTTCGTTGGACATGGTATAAGTATAATATACATCAAGTCAGTGTCAATTTTTCATTGCTAATATATAATGCAAAAAATGGGCACGCAAGTGCCCATTTTTCTTTTCATCTTCTCAAAAACTAGTAATTTCGCAGCTTATCCACTTTATCATGGGATCGAATCTTTTCAATCGCTTTTGCTTCAATCTGTCGGATACGCTCACGAGTAACCTGAAACTCACGACCTACTTCTTCTAGTGTATGGACTACTCCATCAACAAGCCCGTGCCTAAGTTCAAGTATCTTACGCTCCTTTTCAGAAAGGTCATTTAGGATTTCCTTTACTTGGTCAGACAGAATACGCTGTGCCGAGTCCTGTGCTGGTGAAAGAATCTTGTCGTCTGCAATAAATTCGCCTAGAGTAGATTTGTCATCATCATCACCGATCGGCTTTTCGAGGGACACGGTATCCTGATCAATTTTTTTGATGTTATAAATCTTTTCAACATCAAGCCCCATTTCAGTAGCAACTTCTCCAGGAAGTGGTTCGCGCCCTAGGTCCTGCGACAGGCGACGTACGACCTGCTTATATTTTGAGATTGTCTCCACCATGTGCACAGGGATACGGATTGTACGCGACTGATCCGCAAGAGCGCGTGTAATAGCCTGGCGAATCCACCATGTCGCATATGTAGAAAACTTGTATCCTTTTTCCCAGTCAAACTTTTCAACAGCCTTAAAAAGGCCAATGTTCCCTTCTTGAATAAGGTCTAGGAGGGTTAGGTCAGCGCTTCTGCCAACATATTTCTTTGCAATAGATACTACGAGGCGGAGATTCGCTCGCGCGAGAAGGTTTTTCCCCTCTTCGTCGCCAAGCTCGATACGCTGGGCGAGGTCGCGCTCCTCACTCGCTGAGAGAAGCGGGTACTGACCGATTTCCTTCAAATACATTTGAATAGAGTCGTATGATGAATCACCACTCTTGTAAGTATATTTTTTATGGGTCAAAACTTCTTCCGGCTCAAGGTCAAGTAGCCCGCCACTTTCGAGAATATCCACACCAGCATCACCAAGCTTCTCATACAGAGTGTCAAGAAAAATAACATCTTGCTCAACTGCAGGAAACTCTTTTAGAATTTCATTATATGTGATAAAACCACGTCCGCGACCTTTCAAAATAAGAAGTTGCGCTTTTTGCTCCCACCCCTCCGTCGAACTTTTCTTTGTTGGAACTTTTTTTGTAGCCTTCTTTACAACTACTTTTTTTACAATAGCTTTTTTGATAGCCTTTTTCACGGGCTTTTTTGAAACTACATTCTTCCTAACATCTCTTTTGGGAGGTTTTTTGGCGGTCTTCTTTACTGCCTTTTTTGTGCTAGGCTTTTTTGTATTTTTGTTATTTGGCATATTATAAAGTGTTTTTTGTTAGCGTGTGTAACTCTTTTGAAATTGCTTGGCACTCAGAGAGTATCTTCTCGGCATCTGAAACATCTCCATTAATCTCCGCTTGTTTAAGCTCCGCCATTTTTACAGTAAACTTTTCGCGAAGAATTTCTTCTGCGAGGCTCTTTAAGAGACTATTTAGCTCTTCTTCTATTTTTTCACTTCCTTGAAGCCGGGCTTCTGCTTCAAATATGAGCTCGTCCCCGTTTACAACTTCAACAGGCGGTGATCCTTCGATTAGTTTTGTAAAACGCTCACGATATTCTGAAATATTATTAACAGAAGGATTTTCTAACCCTGCCTGCCACACCAATACGCCTTCTATGGTGCGAGATATACGCGTATACCGTGACAACTGCGCGACCTTTTGTTCGAGCTTCTCAGTCTCACGAACCACACCGACAGTTTTAGCTCGTTTTTTTACCTCATCCCAGATTGGGTCTTCCTTCATCTTGATTAGATCAGCTATTTTCCCAACAAAATGAGCCTGATCTAGAGAGCCCTTCAAGTGCGGAATAAACGGTATTACTATTTCAGAAATTTTTGCGCGGAGCGTGTCCTTGTCAGTATAAAGCTCTGGTAAAAGTTCCAAATAGAAATCAATAACATGTCTTGCGTTTTTGATTGCATTCTGCCACAACGCAGGATCCTTGAGAATCAGGTCTGCTGGATCTAGCCCGTCTGGAAGTTGAGCAATTTTTACATCCATATCCTGATCAAGAGCAAGCTCTATAGCGCGATGAGTAGCAGAGAGTCCTGCTTTGTCTGCATCGAGGGCGAGAATGATATTTTTTGTAAAACGCTTTATCATCTCAAGATGCTCTGGTGTCAATGCTGTACCAGACGAGGCAACAGTATTTGTTGCTCCTGCTTGGTGAGACAAAATGAGGTCCATCTGCCCTTCCACAAGTATACACACATCATCATGACGTGCCTTCTCACGCGCCTGATAGAAACCGAAGAGCGCGCGTGACTTGTGGAACACTTCGGTCTCTGGGCTGTTTACATACTTTGCGCTCGCAGACGCACCGAGAGTCTTCCCTGCTTCTTCTTTCAAGATTCGTCCAGAGAATGCAATCACACGACCAGAGCTATCGGTAATAGGAAACATCACACGTCCACGAAACCTATCGTAGAAACCTTTTGGTGATCGCACGATTAAACCGGCGCGTTCCATTACGCTTTCAGATATCCCTTTTTTCGCTAGAAAATCCCCGAGTGCCCTCCATTCATCTGGCGCAAAACCAACATGAAAGTTTTTTATTGTCTCTGATGTGAGCCCTCTGTTTTCTATGTACGTCAGCGCATCTGGGAATTTAGGCAATACAGCCTCATAAAACTTTGTTGCAAGGAGAAGAGCAGAATGTATCGCGTCGCGTTCATCCTTTGCGCCAGCTTTTTCGCGTGTAAGTGTAACACCCGCTTTATCTGCAAGAAGCTTTAGAGCGCCCTGAAAATCGAGTCCCTCAACCTCCTCAACAAACGAAATGATATCGCCCCCTTTGTTGCAACCAAAGCAATGGTATGTTTGACGTGACGGCGAAATAAAGAACGATGGTGTTCGTTCGCTATGGAACGGACAACACGCCTTGAAATTCCCCCCAGCTTTTTCAAGCTTGAGGTATCCGCTGGCAACGTCAACAATGTTGAGTCGTGATTTGATATCTTCAATGACAGATGACATGAGATTAGTTAAAAGTTAATAAAGTTTTTAAAGTTGAAAGTAAATGCAAAAACAAATGCATTCGCGTTATCAACTTTATAAACTTGATAACTTTATAAAGTTTACAAACTAAACTGTCTCTTCTTCAATCTCTCCGGGAAGATCTTTCCTTCCGCCTCTCGCGCCAAACCCTGTACCTGCAGGAATAAGGTGACCAATGATAACATTCTCCTTGAGCCCACGGAGAGTGTCTACTCCTCCACGAATTGCGGTATCGATAAGAACTCGTGTTGTGTTTTCAAACGATGCAGCTGACAGCCAGCTCTTTGTCGTAAGCGCAACAACTGAGATACCGAGTACAACGATTTCACCCTTTGCTTTTTCTCCGCCAGCTTTTTCAATACGTTCATTTTCAAGAGTAAGTTCGCCCTGCTCCACAACATCACCCATGTTGTACTTTGTATCGCCAGCTTCCTTAATCTTGCGTCTTGAGAACATCTGTCTAATGATTACCTCAATGTGCTTTCGCGAAATCGATGCACCCTGGAGCTCATAGATCTTTAGAACCTCAGTAATGATGTAGTTTTCCGCAGCATCCTTTCCTGCATACTGGAATACTTCTGCAATATCCGCAGAACCATCTGATAGAAGCTGCCCTTTTGATACAGATACACCAACTTTTACAAATGGTGTACGCTTTGCTGATGTCTCGTATTCAATAGCCTCACCTTTTTTCTTTCCTTCACCCTCAGCAGGCAATACTTTAATAATAAGCTCCTTATCATTACGAATCACTTCGGTTACAACACCGTTTGTGTGGGAGATAATCGCAAGGCTCTTTGGTTCTCGTTTCTCAAAGATTTCTTCAACACGAGGAAGACCCATGGTAATGTCACCACCAGCAGACGCAATACCTCCTGAGTGGAATGTACGCATTGTAAGCTGTGTTCCTGGCTCACCAATAGCCTGCGCCGCAATAATACCGACTGCCTCGCCAATCTCGACAAGCTCATTTCTACCGATATCAAGACCGTAACATTTTCTACAAATACCATGTAATGTTTTACATGAGAGCGGAGAACGAACTGCCGCCTCAGCAACACCGCGCGCTTCAGCATCCTTTGCATCTGCTTTTGACATTAGGTGCCCCTTTTTGTAAATTACCGTGCCATCAGAAAGCGCTAAGTCTTTTACAAGCACACGGCCCTTGAGGTTACGTGAGAGTAGGATATCAAATCCAACAAGGTTTTCTTTGCGAATAATCTTGCCTTCTTTGTCTCCACAATCCTCCTCTGTAATGATCGCGTCCTGGGCAACATCCACGATACGACGAGTAAGGTAACCTGCCTTTGCAGTCTGAAGCGCAGTATCGGCGAGACCTTTTCGTGAACCGTGAGTAGTAATGAAGTACTCTACTGGGGACAAACCTTCCTTGCTTGATGGAATAATCGGGAAGTCGATTGTACGGCCAGCTGTGTTAATAATGAGACCCATCATACCTCCCATTTGGAGAATCTGCGCAATAGAACCGCGGGCGCCTGACTTCAACATGTCCTCTACGGAACCATTCTTGTCGAGTGTTCCTGGCATAAACTTTTCAATCTCCCCACGAGCACCCTGCCAACATTCAATAGTACGACGATAACGCTCATCTTCTGAAAGAAGTCCATCGTTAAACTCTGAGCGAATATCATCGGCTTCAATACGCGCCTTTGCGACAATTCCTTTCTTTTCAGCGGGAACCTTAATCTCATCAATACCCCAAGTGATGCCTGCCTTTGTGACATATTTGAAACCGAAGTCCTTGATTTTATCCAAAATCGGAGGAGTTGCATCAATCCCGTAAGTGTTAATTATTTCGTCAATAATAGCCTCTAGCTCCTTTTGTGTGATTTCCTTGTTTACATACGCGAAGTCTGAAGGCAAAACGCTATTAAAGAGAAGTCTTCCAACAGTAGTCTCAAAAACCTGCCCACCGAAAATAGAGTACTTTTGAGAGTCTGTCCCCATCACCTTGATCTTTGCGCGATAGCTTACTGCATCAAAATCGTACGCTGTAATAGCGCTGTTTGGCGTAGGAAAAATCTTTCCCTCGCCCTTTGCACCTTCAATGACCTTTGTCATCGAGTAACAACCGAGAGGAATATCAAGTTTTGGCTTAACAATTGGATCGCCGTTGCCTGGCCCGAGCAAGTTCTTGTTTGCGGCCATAAGCTTACCAGCCTCCTCTTGCGCAGCGTGCGAAAGAGGTACGTGTACCGCCATTTGGTCACCGTCGAAGTCCGCGTTGAACGCAGCACAAACAAGCGGATGCACCTGAATAGCGTTTCCTTCAATAAGAACAGGGTGGAAAGCCTGAATACCAAGTCGGTGAAGTGTTGGCGCGCGGTTCAAAAGAACGTACTTACCCTTGATCACTTCTTCGAGAATAGCCCAAACCTCAGCAATGCTGTCGTCTATGAGCTTGTTTGCTCCACGAATATTGAATGCAAGCTCACGCTCAAGAATTTTTGAAACAATAAACGGTCGGAAAAGTTCGAGTGCCATATGCTTTGGCAAACCACACTGATCGAGACGAAGTCTCGGACCAACAACAATAACGGAACGACCAGAATAGTCTACACGCTTCCCGAGGAGGTTTTGACGGAATAGACCCTGCTTTCCTTTCAAGGTATCAGCGAGTGACTTCAATGTACGCTTTTGTGCAGCGTTCATTGCCACTGACTGCACGCGACGAATCGAGTTGTCGATAAGCGAATCGACAGCCTCCTGAAGAATACGCTTTTCATTGCGGAGAATAACATCTGGCGCTCCGATTGCCATAAGCTTCTTCAAGCGATTGTTGCGGTTTATAACGCGACGATAGAGGTCGTTCAAATCTGATGTCGCATGACGACCACCCTCGAGCGCAACCATAGGGCGAAGCGCTGGTGGAATAATTGGGATCACGCTAATGAACATCCATTCAGGACGAACACCGGAGTTGATAAGTGACTTTACGATACCAAGACGCTTGTGAAGTTTAGCGCGTTCAACAGCTCCAGCCTTTTCAAGCTCTGCCTGAAGCTTATCGCGGAATTTTACCAAGTCAATCTTTTTGAAAATATTGTAAATCGCTTCTGCGCCAATACCTGCCTCAAATGCAGTGCCATACTTGAGTGCAAACTTGTGATAAGTCATTTCATCAAGAACCTTGCCTTCAATAATCGATTCGAGCTCACGCTTTGTAGAAAGGAGGAGTTCTTTGAGTTTCTCTTTTCCTGCTTCGTCAGTGAGTGTCTTTGATTTATTTTTGTATTCCTGGTCAAGGTCTTTCAAAAAATTGTCTCTCTCGACAGTATTTACACTAGTAATAATGTATCCTGCAAAGTAGATAACCTTCTCAAGATCAACAATAGGAAGATTGAGGAGTAGGCCCATGCGTGATGGGATTGATCGAAGGAACCAAATATGCGCAACTGGGCTCGCAAGCTCAATATGCCCCATTCGCTCGCGACGAACGATAGAGCGAGTAACCTCAACTCCACATTTCTCACAAATAATATTCTTGTAACGAATGCGCTTGTATTTGCCACAGTAACACTCATAATCCTTTTCTGGTCCAAAGATACGCTCGTCAAAGAGACCTCCGCGCTCACTTCTTTGTGTGCGATAGTTGATAGTTTCTGGCTTTGTAACCTCGCCGTACGACCACTCCTTGATACGCTCAGGAGATGCAAGCTTGAGGACGATCTCGTCAAAATTCTGTTGTTCGCGTAGTGTTTTCATAATGATTAGAATTAAGCTTATTTGTTCTCTCCCTTTTTCAAGAGTGATATATCGAGTGAGAGCCCGCGTAGATAATTTAGGAGCACATTGAATGACTCAGGAATATTTGTGTTGACAACATCATTTCCTTTCACAATAGAATCAAATGCCTCTGAACGCCCTGTAATGTCGTCCGACTTTACCGTGAGCATTTCGCGAAGAACGTTTGATGCGCCGTATCCTTCGAGAGCCCACACTTCCATTTCTCCAAAACGCTGACCTCCACCCTGCGCCTTTCCACCAAGAGGTTGCTGTGTAATGAGAGAGTACGGTCCAACTGAACGCATGTGAATTTTGTCTTCAACCATATGGTTTAGTTTCAAAATATACATGTACCCTACTGCAATATCCTGGTCAAAACTATCACCTGTGCGCCCGTCAAAAAGCTTCATCTTGCCATCCTCACGATATCCAGCCTTTACAAGCTCACCTTTGATTTCATCAACAGTTGCCCCCATAAATGGAGGAACGATTGCCTGATAACCAAGAGTGTTTGCTGCTAAACCAAGGTGAAGCTCAAGAATCTGACCAAGGTTCATACGAGAAGGCACACCGAGTGGCGTCAAAACGACATCGATTGGAGTGCCGTCTGCCATGTATGGCATGTCTTCCTCTGGAAGAATCACCGATATAACGCCTTTGTTACCGTGACGTCCTGCGAGTTTGTCACCAACAGAAATGTTACGTACCTGCGCAACTTCAATATGAATTTTCTTGATGATACCACTGTCGAGTGCGTCACCTTTTTCACGTGAGAATACTTTTACTCCAATAACGCGACCGCGCTTGCCGTGATCCATTCGAAGTGAGGTATCTTTCACATCGCGCGCCTTGTCTCCAAAAATAGAACGAAGGAGTCGCTCTTCTGGAGTAAGCTCTGTTTCACCCTTTGGTGTAATCTTGCCAACCAAAATATCTCCTGGATGCACCTCTGCGCCAATACGGATGATTCCGTCTTCGTCTAGGTCTTTCAACTTTAGCTCTCCAACATTTGGAATATCGTGAGTTGTAACCTCGGGCCCGAGCTTTGTGTCGCGCACGTTTACTACAAACTCATCCATGTGAATGGATGTGAACTTGCTGTCTTTTACAAGACGCTCAGAGAGAATAATAGCGTCTTCGTAGTTGCTACCTGCCCATGACATAAATGCCACAAGTGCGTTTTGTCCAAGCGCAATCTGACCCTTGTCTGATGATGAAGTGTCTGCGAGAGTTGTGCCTTTCTTTACCTTATCACCGACGTTTACGATAGGACGCTGATGAAACGCAGTGAAACCGTTTGTGCGAGAAAATGTTACGAGGTTGTATGTATGATCTTTGCTATTCTCATCTTTAAGAACAATTTTTCTTGAATCTGAATGAGTAATAGTGCCGTCCATTTCCGCAATAATAAGGCGACCTGTATCACGAGCTGCAGCCCCCTCCATGCCAGTAGCAACAAGAGGCGCCTCAGGAATAACACAAGGGATTGCCTGCTTTTGCATGTTTGAACCCATGAGTGCGCGGTTTGCGTTGTCGTGTTCGAGGAATGGGATCATTGATGTTGCCACAGAGTATGCCTGGTTTGCTGCGATGTCCATATAGTGCACATCAGCACGGGCTACAAGCTCTGGATGTCCAGCGCGACGAACCTCCACTTTTTCTTCAACGATTTGGTCGCCATCCATCTTTAGAGATGCGTGCGCAATATTGTACTGCTCTTCTTCGAGCGCATCCATATAAATGATTTCCTTTGTGATTTTGCCATTCTTTACCTTTGCGTATGGGGTTTCAATCATGCCGAAATCATTGATACGAGCATAGCAGGAAAGGCGGAGGATAAGACCGATGTTTGGGCCTTCTGGAGTGTGAATAGGACAAAGGCGTCCGTAGTGCGATGTATGCACGTCACGAACCTCAATACCTGCGCGCTCGCGTGTAAGACCACCGGGCCCAAGAGCAGAGAATGTACGGAGGCTCTCAATTTCTGAAAGCACATTGTACTGCGTCATGAACTGCGAAAGCTGGTTTGTCGCAAAGAACTCCTTGAGACGAGCCTGAAGTGGACGAGGGCTAATAAAATTCACAGGCATTGTAGCGTCGGTGTCGATAGTCGACATTCTGTCCTGAATGTTACGCTTCATCTGTGTCATACCAACCCGGATTTTCTGCTGAAGCATTTCACCTACCGAACGAATACGGCGTGAACCCAAGTGGTCAATGTCGTCTGGAAGAGAACGTGGGTCAGCGTTAAGTTTCACAATCTGTCCAACGATTGCCGCAACATCACTTGCGTCAATTGTGCGTCTTGCAATATCAGCCTTCTCAAGACCCTTTCCAAAACGCTTGTTAAACTTGAAGCGTCCCACTTCTGAAAGGTCATACTTCTCCTTTGCAAAAATAGAGTTCACGAAACCACGAGCATTTTCTGCTGTTGCAAGGTCGCCATCGCGAAGCTTCTTGTGAATTTCGATGAATGACTCGTCGGGAGTTTTTGCTATGTCCTTTGCGAGAGTTGTCTCAATAACCTTTTTTGCATTCTCATCTTTTGCAAAAGCCTTTAGAATCTCCTCGTTTGTTTCTGCACCAAGCGCGCGAAGAAGCACAGTCACAGGGAACTTGCGCTTCTTGTCGATGCGTACATACACAGCTCCATCTGGGTCAGACTCTATTTCTACCCATGCTCCACGTCCAGGGATAATCTTTGCGCCAAAATAACGCTTTCCTTTGAGCTCATCTACAGTGAACGACACGCCGAACGAACGAGAGATCTGTGGCACAACCACGCGTTCAACCCCGTTCACGATAAATGTACCGTGCGAGGTCATCATAGGGAAATCTGCCATAAAGATTTCCTGTTCCTTTTCACTCTTAAATGTTTTGTTTATAAGTTTTACGCGCGCCTTGAGAGGAGCCTCGTAAGAGAGGTTGTTTTCTTTTGCAAAATACTCGTCGTACTTTGGCGCTGAAAGTTCAATGCCAACGAATTCGAGTGCAAACTTTTTCCCTGAATAATCTTCAATAGGGGAAAATTCTTTAAATGCTTCTTTGAGTCCTGTTTCGAGGAGCCATTTGTATGACTTCAAGTGTGTCTCCACAAGGTTAGGCATCTCTACTTGCGGCTTCTTGTAGCGCGCAAAATGTTTCTGTTCTCGCATATGTGATGTATGTGATGATTATGTTTGTTCATCCCCCTAAACGACAAAAAACAAAAAAGCAGTGATTACCACCTTTTTGATGTGTTTTAAGGACGACGATTAAACGAGACCTTGTAAAATTGTAGCTACTCTATCGTACGGCGCCAAGTACGCAATCAAATTACCGTTAAAAACAGTATACCACGCCCAAAACTGGTGTCAAACAGCTGTAAAGTTACCTTTGTAAAATAAGTATTTACAAGAAATAAGCCATCACAAAGATAGACAGCTCATTTTCATAAAAATGGGCTGTCTAAATATACTACTTTGTTCCAACAATCTCCTTGGCTTCAGATTTGGCGATTCTGCCAAGTATTTCGTCTCTTTTTCTAATAACACCCAAGAGCTCATCATAAACAGCCTCGCCCTCTTGTTGGTTCATTTCAATATCCTGTCCGTTGATCTGAGCCTCATACGAATAGTCAACATGATTGTCATCCTTGACATGATTCTCTCTTTTAACCAAAACCTGATTCCCGTGCACAATACCATTAATCGTGTTATGTGTACCAATTATCCCAAGACCACCTTCGTTTGCTTCAATATCATTTTCGGTCAAATAAACGAATTCCTCTTCACTTATTTCGCCATCCTTTAGGAGTGAGCGATATTTGTCCTCTGCTTTTGCGTCAGCAAAAATCACACCTTCTTTTGTAAGGCCTCTTCCAAGAAGCTTCTCAATGAGATGCGTTCCCGCTTGAACCTTATTTAAGGAATTTTTTTCGTAATTTTCCCGTTGTTGCTCTGTAGTAGCCCCCAATTCCAATGATTGTTTAAATTCCATAGTGAATAATTATTACTTATTTATACAAAATAAGTATACCCTTGAGGTGAAATTCTGTCAACTTTTGTAGCATTGCAGCGTCAAGTTTACACTTGCGCATTCTTTTAGCTTTTGGATAGGGGTTCTCCCCTCCATGCCTAAGCCACGGTGTTTCTTTTGGTAATTGTAGTAGTGAAGAAAGAGATTAAGTTTGTACTGCATTGTCTCAAGCGGGTCTTTTGGGTAGAAACCAAAACGGAGAGCCTTCTCGTTGAGTGTTCTGTGGAATCGTTCGATCTTCCCGTTTTCCTCAGGGCAGTACGGTGTATTCCGTCGATGAGGGATGCCATGGGAGCGCATGAAATTCTCGACGAGAGTCGCGGTAAACTCCGTTCCCTGGTCGGTGCGAATCTTTTGTATGAGAAATGGAGCACGTTGCAAAACTTTTTTAAGAAAATCTACGGTGTTCGCTGCATTGGCGGTTTCATACGACCATGCGAATACCCACCTGCTCGAGAATGGGGTCAGGAGCCATTCCTACCAGAGAAACGGGGTCAGGTACCTTTATTTAGGTTTAATACAAATTACTATGCGTATCTATATCAATCAATAGCACAGTTTCCTCATCGTATTGTTCATAAACAAGACGATAATCTCCCGTGATATTAATACTTCTGCAAGGTTGCCTATCTCCTTGCAGGGCGTGGTTGTTAAGAATAGGAGAAAACGGATCATTCATAAAAAGTTGTAACCTCTCAGCAAGTGCTCGCTTCGCCTGAACAGGTAACCTAATTACTACTTTCGAAAAATACTTCGTGCGAACAACAATCATAGTAATTTCAAATCGGCAATCAAATCATCGGCATTTGTGTAGCGCTTAGCCGTCTTCATTTCTTTATGAGCTTCCTTGCTGATTGATTCCCACAGTGTGAGTTTTGCAATATTTGGAGTTGGCTCAATAGAAAGACTTATCCTGCGATCTCGCACAAACTGACGAAGGTAAGCATTCACCACAGTGGTCAAAGGCACGCCAAGCTCCTTTGCAACGCGTGACGCCTCATCTTTAAGCGTTTTGTCTGTCTTTAAAAGTATTGTCGTGTTCATATACCAAAGTATATATAATGGTATCTTTTTGTCAACCTTTAACATAGGGTAACCCTATGGAATTCCCCCTAGGACGGTCCTAGGGGGAATTCCGACTATTCCGGCTTCCATTGACAGCGTGACTCTCTGCGTGTAGATTTCATTTGTTGTACTTCCTAACTACAGACGAGGAGAAACACGATGGTGTACAGGACTGAAGTAAAGAAAATGGGGCTTACGATAAAAATAACAACGGATCGTAAGCATGGAAACGGTGCAAAAGGTGGAGGGCGTAAAAACACAAGCGGCAAAAAGGCAGTTGTCTCCAAGGAAGGCATCGAAGATACTACCGTCAGGAACAGCACCACAACAGGTCTTTTGAGGGACTTACGGAATCAATTTAAAATTCCCCACAGCGTACAAATAAATAGAGAGGGAGAGACGCATATTTAATATGCAAAAACGCCAGCATATCCATAGCCGGATATGTTGGCGTTTTTTTATTTTCTTTGATCATTACAAATGACGCTACTTCATTTTCCCACTAAACCAAATTCCCAATTTGTTCGGGCGACTAACTTTTCTGAGGAAGCGTTATCTTAGCCTTCCTCCACTCCTCAATCTTTTTATGATCACCTCCAAGTAGGACTTTTGGGACGCGGTATTTTTTGCCTTTCCATTCCAAAATTTCAGGGCGTGTATACATCTCAGGGGAAGCCGTGCGTTCTTCTTCCAGTGATTCGTATGTACCAAGCACTCCTTCAACATGGCGCGCGCAGGCATCCACCACAACCATTGCTGGCACTTCCCCACCTGTGAGCACAAACGGCCCCACGGAGACCACATCACCTTTAAAAATTTTATTTACCCGCGCATCAATACCCTCGTAGCGACCTGCAATCAAAATAATATCCGTATATTTAGCGACGAGATTCTTTGCGTACACATTAGTAAACTGCTTTCCACGTGGTGCAAAGTGAATTACCTTTACCTTCGATGCCTTTTCCCCAATTTTTCTTTTGGCAATACTTTTCGCAATTTTTTCTAATGTGCGAAGCATTGGTTCTGCAGTCATCACCATGCCAGGTCCTCCTGCGTAGGGCCTATCATCTACCTTGCCCCACTTATTACCAGAAAGCTCGCGCGGGTCGTAGTACGATACTGAGATATGCTTTGCTTCCTGCGCTCGACCAAGAATCGATGCTTCCATATACGGACGCACGGCCTCGGGGAAAATGGTGACGATATGGAAACGAATCATTTTTAATAGAATGTAGAATATAGAATATTGAAGTTAGAATAATGCATACCATTCCATATTCAATGGCGCCAGGAGCAAATTTACTAATTCGTCAATATTCTACCCCTTAAGATCCTCAATCACCTCGTCAACAGTCTTTGATGCGCTTGGGCTCTTTCCTCCTGCTGGTTCACTAATCTTCAAATTCACACGCGCGTTGTTCTTCATTCCCACTACGCGAAGCAGTGTGCGGATTGCTTTTGCTGTATTGCCATCGCGTCCGATGATTTTTCCCATATCCCCTGGATTTACATCAAGAGTAATGAGTACCCCCATCTCATCCACTACGCGTGTTACTTTTACATCACTAGGATGTTCTACGAGCGCTTTTACTACGTATTCTAGAAATGTTACATCTGGTTCCTGTGTTGTCATATTATCGTGTAGGTTAATCGGTTAGTTTCTAACATTTCAGCGTATTAGCTGATAGAGAATATCGTACAACAAACTCGCTAACTATTCAAGAATTTATTCGAGAACTGCCTTTATACGGCGGACACCAGAAGACGACGCCTCCTCTTTGAGAATCTTAAACGTTCCCATTCCTTCCGTTTTTTTTATATGAGGTCCGCCACAAAGCTCTTGTGAATAAATCTCATTATCGTCACTCTTCACGGTGTAAACAGTCACTTCTTCAGGATACTTCTCCCAGAAACTTCCCTCTACACCCTTTGCTTTCGCGTCCCCCTTTTTCATCTGTTCAATTTCCACTGTAGCCTTCTTTGCAATAGCTTCATTCACATACGCTTCCACTTTGTCCAAAACGTCACGTTCTACTTTTTGCGGATATGTAAAATCAAAACGTGTGCGCTCTTCTGTAATATTTGAACCAGCCTGGTGCACTCCATCACCCAGATACTTGCGAAGCCCTGCTAGCATGAGATGTGTTGCCGTGTGAAGCGCAGTTGTCTTTTCATTACTATCTGCAAGTCCTCCTTTAAACTTCTGCTCTGCACCAGCGCGCGAGAGCGCTTGATGCTTTTTAAATTCAATATCAAATTCTGCTCGGTCTACAGACACTCCATGCTCTGCTGCAAGCTCCTCGGTCATTTCAATTGGAAAGCCGTATGTTGAAAAAAGGGTAAACGCATCCGTGCCAGAAATTGAACCTGCTCCAAGAAGTCGCGTTATCTCTTTTGTTCCACGCTCAAGAGTTTTTCTAAATTTATCCTCTTCCTCCCATATCTCCTTTACTATCGCGCCATTCATGGCGGATACATTATCGTATACGCCCTTATATTTCTCCGCAACGATTGGTACTATCTCTGAAAGCATGTTGTGTCCGACTCCAAGCATGTCTGCATAGCGCACTGCGCGTCGAATAAGCCGACGAAGAATGTAACCCTGGTCAGTATTTGACGGACGTACACCGTCGGCAATCAACATCACTGCTGTTCGTATATGGTCTGCAACAATACGAGTTGCGCGAACATCTCTTGCGTCTGTCATTGGTCCGCATATTTGATGTTCCGCACAAGCAAGATCTATAACCTTTTTCATAATGGGCTCAAACAGGTCTGTGTCAAATACATTATCTTTCCCCTGTATCGCCATAACTACACGCTCAAGGCCCGAGCCAGTATCAACATTTTTCTTTGCGAGCTTGCCAATAACCTTGCCATCTTTTTTCTCATACTCCATAAATACATCGTTCCATATTTCAACGACATCCTGTCGGTCGTCCGCAGCAATGTATTCCTCTTTTGTCATATCTCCAAGCCCGCTCGGAGTGATGTCGTAAAACATTTCGGTATCAGGACCACATGGACCATTATCGCCTGGGCTCCACCAATTGCTTTTTGCCGACATAAAATAAATACGATTCTCTGGCATATACTTTTTCCAGATTTCGAATGCTTCATTGTCGCGAGGAGCATCTTCGTTACCCTCAAAAACTGTTATATACAAACGCGAAGGATTAAGACCAAGACCTTCTTCCTTTGATGTCAAAAATTCGTAACTCCACTTGATGGCGTCTTCTTTAAAATAATCACCAAGCGACCAGTTACCAAGCATTTCAAAAAATGTGTCGTGAGTCTTGTCGCCAACCTCCTCGATATCTTGTGTACGCACACATTTTTGACTATTCGCTAGTCGCATACCGCTTGGGTGTGGTGTACCCATGAGGTATGGGGCGAGTGGTTGCATGCCCGCAGTATTAAAGAGCACTGACGGGTCATTTTCGGGTACGAGTGGCGCAGACGGGATTATCACATGTCCTCGCCTCTCAAAAAACTTCAAAAATCGTTGTCTAATTTCTCGTGAATCCATAGTGTAAAAATACCATGAAACTCATTATATTCAAAAGAGCAGGCGAAACAAAAGCTAGCTAGTTTTTGTTTCCAAGTGAGTGTAGGGTATAAGTATTCTTATTTCACAAAAAATATAATAAGGAGATAGAAAACAAAAAATAGGAACGGCACAGTCGCATCGATAAATGCTGCGCGGTAAGGATTGTCACATGATTCATTCATTATCTCCCACTCAGTCTTATAGACAGCAAGAGGCAGGTGCTCTTCAATACAATGTAGAATGGAGAATTTTGCGGCGAGTACGTCATTGTAATTCCTGGTCATAAACCACCACGCCATCGCCATAAAAAGTCCGATTACTGGTATGAGCTGATGAGTAACTACTTGGATATAGACCTGGTCACGCGCCACAGAAAGGCCTATTGCAGTAAGAAGCACTGTGTGAATCGTCAAAAAATAATTATTCACGATATGTTTCCACTTGCTCGTATAGTCAACTCCCTGAATTGCAACTTTGTACTGCTCTAAAAAATGATCTCGGTACGTCTCCCCGTATTCGCGCTTAGTTTTTTTATGAAGGTTAACATCACAAATGTTTTGATACTTATTGTATTTATTTTTCATACTATTTTAATACCGGGTTTTTCTTTTTATGATGCGCGAGATCTTTTGCAATTATTATAAAAAGGGTGAATGTGATTACCAGGATAATGTATTCCATATTATTTAATAGTTTTTCCTAAAATAAATTATTATTCCTCTGAAAAATGTACCATTGATTTTAACTTATTTTCTATATACCAGAGGGTTGTAAAAGCAAGGATTGTAAATATTGCTGTAGTAACTGCTAGGATATAAAACCCATACCCAATAGCAGCGCCTACTCCAGCCGCAATCCAGATTCCTGCCGCTGTTGTTACTCCGCTAACTTTTGAACCTTTAAAAATAATAAGTCCAGCCCCTATAAAACCTATACCTTGAATTATAGCTGCCGTGACGCGCGCTGATGAGTCTGTAAAAACTTTTGTATTTTCGAACCCTCCTGACGCAAGAACCCCAATGATCACAAAAAGTGCAGAACCCATCGTCACCAAGCCATACGTACGCATCCCTGCAGTTTTCCCAGCAAGAGCTCGCTCGATCCCGAGCGACATTCCAAGAAAGAGCGCCGCAAATAACTTTAGAATGACCTCCAGCTCCCCTGCGCTTAAAAATGTTGTGACTTCCATACGTTTCATTGTATCAAATGCCCCACAATTTTAAAAGTGACTTTTGTCTTCACAAGATCCGCTTGTTTGGATGCAAATAACTGTTTAGACACCACAGATACGAGGCGCGAGTGTGTAAACAGCTACTTCTAAAACTCCTGACAAACCTGATCAACCTCACTAACAACATTCTTTATTTGCTCATCTGAAAAACCTATTGATTTCAGTGGAGTTGGGTTATTTTTTAGATCACGACACATCACAATACCCTGCTGTAGAAGATTATTTTTATCGCTCTGGCTTAATGTGGAAAGAAACGTAAGCGGGTGCACCCCTGTCTCCAGAATGAGGTCTTGGAGGTTTCCTTGCTCTGGATAGTCCCACCCAATTACAGTAAGCCCAGAGCAATTTGCATACTGTATAGCATCGCTTGTAAGTTTTGTATTTGTTATTAACCACCCTTCATGCAACTTTGGCGCATGAGCTTCCTTTATATCATGTCCTTTTTGAAGATCCATAAACCGCGCATGCACATAAAGTGCGACCTTCACATCTGTTTTAATCCCCTGCTGATTATGAAATTTACACTCAGCAAAAATATGACGTTCGCCCTTTTCCATCAAGACATCTACCTCGTGGTCTACACAATATCCAGGAAGAATAACTCCAGTCTGCGCCGTAAACCCTTTCCCGCGCAGAACCTCTGCAACAAATTTTTCAAATGGGAATCCGCTCGGCCCAAGCTCCAACACAGCCTTGCGAAGCGAATATCTTATAGCTGCAGGATATTTATTTTTTTTGAGAATAGAGTACGCATGCTTGTAAATCTGCGATGTCTTCATTCCGTTGTGAAGCTCCGGAATGATATGATTTATAATGCGTGTAATAGTTTCATCGTCTGCGCCAGAGCGCGTGAGCGAACGTCGAAGTTTGTTGAGCGAGAAGCGCTCATGTTCGCCGGTGCTCTTCACAACCCACACTTCGCTTTGCTCTTTGTCCATATCGCTAGTTTAACATACTAAATACGCAAAATAAAAAAGTTCTTCAACAATTAGTTTCCCATAGGCAGCGCCTATGTATTTTCTGTGTATCTCAACTTTATTACACCCCCTCCGATGCACTCATCACCATCATATAAAACCACCGACTGCCCTGCATCAAAAACTGCTGGCTTTTCTAAGTGAAGCGAAAAACTACTTTCGCCAAAAGAGGTAATTTTGCATTTGTGCTGTTCACCATGGTAGCGCACCTGCGCGGTATATTTCTTTGCCGTATCAGGCAGTCTTCCAGAACAAAAGTTCGCCTGCGAGGCTCGTAGTTCCTGAGAGGCACATTCTAGAGCATTTTTTACAAATGGAGCTACGGTAATAGTATTTGTCTTAAAATCCTTTGCCACCACATAAAGTGGCGCGTCATCGGTGCCCTTCTTTGTCACAGTAAAACCATGACGCTCTCCAAGAGTATAAAAATATGCGGCACGGTGTGTACCGATGACTTCGCCCTTCTCATTTAGAACGTTCCCCTCTTTCTCCTCAATATAATGAGCAAGAAAATCCTTCATATCAAGCTTGCCCACAAAGCAAAGTCCCTGACTGTCTTTTTTCTCTGCGACTGGCAGCCCAAACTTTTTCGCAAAAGCACGCACCTGAGATTTCTTATATCCACCAATAGGAAAGAAAGTTTTACTTAGGTGCTCTTGTCCGAGCGTCCACAAAAAGTACGACTGATCTTTCGCATCGTCAACACCATTAAGCATTTTGTATTTTGCATCCGCTTTCGACTTTATAGACTTTTGACTTTCGACTAGCGCGGTACGCGCGTAATGTCCTGTCGCCACAAAATCTGCGCCCTCATTAATTGCGCGCCTAAAAAATGCGCCAAACTTCACTTCGCGGTTACACATCACATCTGGATTTGGAGTGCGACCTGCTTTGTATTCGGCGATCATATAGTCTGCAACACCTTCTTTGTACTCTTTTTCAAAATCCCAAGTAAGCAGTGGGATGCCGAGGTGTGCCGCAACACGCATTGCATCGAGTCTTTCCTCGCGCCATGTGCAAGGCAAAAAATCCGGTTGCCATACCTTCATAAAAACACCCGTGACTTCATACCCAGCTTTTTGTAGAAGCGCGGCAGAAACTGAGCTGTCTACCCCGCCAGACATCCCTAAAAACACGCGACCTTTTGATTTACCTTTCATATTTCTACCATACTCGAATAATCCCCTAAACGCAACTTAACCATTTGCACAATAACACGCTATAGCGTGTTATTGTGCAAATGGTTGTTATATAATGTTGAGCTTTACTATTATCTCAAATACTGTTGTTTATTCGCAATATGTTCGTCAAATGTTTCTGCGTAATGCATTACACCATCGTTGTCAGAAAGATAATACAAATATGGTGAAGGGGTGGGATATATCGCTGAACAAATAGCCACAACACCTGGGTTGCCAATAGGTCCTAAAGGTAAGCCTTTATTGAGATAAGTATTATATGTAGACTTTACTTGCTTGTCCTCTACTGTAACATCGCTAGACTTTTTACCAAAAAGGTACAAAAATGACGCATCAACCTGAAGTGGCATTCCGATAGAAATTCGCTTCCAAAGAATACCGGCCACGAGTGCCTTATCAACTTCTGTAGTCGCTTCTTTCTCGAGAATAGATGCCATAATGACGACATCGCGTGTTGTGTGTCCAGACGCATTGATTGCATCAATAAATGGTGCTATTTTTTTGTCAAAATTTTCAGTCATTTTTTGCTCAATGTCCTGAGTCGTCATGCTTTCCAAAAAAAAGTATGTATCAGGAAAAAGAAATCCTTCGCGCAAGCGAGTATGCTCAATAAAAAGAGCAGTATCAAAGTTGGGAATATTTTTCCCTAGAATCGTGGCAATATCTTTATTGTGCATCCCTTCTGGGATAGTAACGCGTATCGCTGGAACGCCAGATATACCACGAGCAATACGAAGAGCAACCTTACATGTTGAAAGAGGCTCCTTAAAAAGATACTGTCCTGCTAATACTGGCTTTTCTCCTCCGACCAATTTCGAGCAAATTTCAAAAAAACTTTGTGAGCGAATAATATTTTCACTTTTAAGTAGCGTAGATACTTCAACAAGTGTCGCGCCATTTTTTATGGTGATCACTTTATCCTTTGGGAAGCCAGATGGCGGCATCAAGAATCCAGAAACTGCTGAAAGAAAAAGGACTGCAGCAAGTGCTACAAAAATCAATGCCTTTGATTTCCAGCTACTAATACCAATATACAAAAATAATTTTTGCAATCGGCCATGGTCCTCTTCTTCTTGTGTTATTTCCATGAGTTTTTAAGCTATTATCATCATAATATAGTAGTACACATAATGATGCAAAAAATGTGGCAGATTTTACATCTGCCACATTAAAATGATTTTTGCTTTACAGTCATTACAAGCCGTATGACCTTGATTCTTCTTTTTCAATTTTCCTTTTTCTTTCTTCTTCTGCCTTCTCCCTTGCTTCATTTCGTGCTTCCTGCTCTTCATAAGCTCTCCTATTGGCCTTGTCTTGCTCGTTTTTACGTCTGTAAAACTCATCTTGCTCACTCATGATAACCTCCTCGAAAAAAATAGTAAGAACAAAAAAACAGAGTCTTCATCATACATTCACCTTTTGGCAACTCTGACGTTAACTAGAATATCTAACTAGTTGACTTCAATATAGCTTAACTAATGATATATGTCAAATCGGCAAATTGACTGGCGCCTCAGACTTTCGTGATGGGATACGACCAAATGTTGGTGTCTGGGCAACTCCTCCTGGGAAGTGATAGATGGTCGCAAGCTCCTCACTAGTGAGCACAAATGGCTTT
>Ga0209212_1000637_pt1 | contig 66054 bp, 51 predicted proteins | sample RifGroC2_FD_183996 | JGI IMG/M metagenome (GOLD analysis project Ga0209212, IMG submission 183996) | Groundwater microbial communities from Rifle, Colorado, USA - Groundwater C2 (SPAdes) (version 2) | ecosystem: Environmental > Aquatic > Deep subsurface > Groundwater | place: Rifle, Colorado...
GATCTCAGGAGTAAAGAGGGCAGCACAATCCCAAAAAGCAGGATCGAAACATCATTGGTTGACTATAATCTGATTGACTGGCAGGCAGCTTATGTTGCAGAATATAAAGGCTGGCACCCCGATCCGTTGATCCCGGTCACAAACACTATTAAGATTGATGGAAAAGATGTTTGCCGGCCATTGTGGATCACAATCTATGCACCCGAAGGAACGAAAGCAGGGGAATATAAAGGAACAATTTCATTAAGTGCTGATGGGATGAAAAAGGTTACAGCATATGTCAAATGCAGGGTATGGGATTTCGGGCTGCCTGTTGCAAGTCATCTGAAAACCCACTCATGGGATCAGATTGAATATATGGCAGATTTTTATAACCTTGAAGAGTTACCTCTTGAATGGTATCAGAAGTTCTGTGAGCTTCTTTTAAAGAACCGGTTTAATCCGGGTTCTGCAGGAGTAAATTATGTCAGTGAAAAGCCGGATAGCAAAGGAAATTATGATTTCAGCAAGGTGGAGAAGGTGTTGAAATATTGTATTGACCGCGGACTTGAACGTTTTTCAATCGTGCAGATGAAGAAAGGTCTTTACACTCCGGAAGAGGCTGAAGAGGTATACAGGTTTGTTGAAGCGTATACAAAATTCCTCAAGGAGAAAGGGTGGCTCGACAAAGCCCTTGTTGAGCTATGGGATGAACCAACAGACCTGGAATATCCCTATATTAAGGAAAGGGCGGAAAGATTAAAAAAGATCGATCCCGATCTTCGCCTGCAGTTATTTGCCGAGGGTGGTCCGTATGACTTTTTTGACAGAAATACAGATCAGTATGGATTGAATGATCTTGTTGATATCTGGGCTCCGGTTAACATTATCGAGTCTCCTGAAACCCAGGCAAAAGGAGGGGAGATATGGACCTATTTCTGTACTCTTGCGCGGGAAAGCGCCCCGAACTTCTTTATTGACTGTCCGGCAATATACCAGCGAAGCATTGCATGGTATTGCTGGATGTACGGGGTTGATGGTTTTGAACACTGGAGTTCAAATTACTACTGGAGAAATGTTAAGAAAGGAAAGCCACTGGATGAGAAATGGCCGAATGTTCCCTGGGACTCACGCACATATTACTATTTCAACGGAGAGGGACAACTGGTATATCCTGGTCCTGACGGAGCCACTTATTCATCAGTAAGACTGGAGAATTTCAGAGATGGGATGGATGACTACGAGTACCTGTACAGACTTAAAGAGCTTCTCTTAAAGTATGAAGGCAATAAAACAGACCCTGAACTGAACGCATACAGGCAGCTTTTATATCCTGAGGATTACCTTTTATTCAAATATCCCAGGAAAATTAAAGTAACCCTGGAAAATACACTGCGTTATCCTGAGCAGCCGGAAAAAATACTTGATATCAGGGAAAAGATTGCAATTGCTATTGAAAAGATTCAGTGGATGAAATAAAAATTGCTGTTTTAATCCCTAATGCAATGAGGACGGATTTATTTCCGGCAGACTTTATTAGCAGGACAAAAATGATTCGATTATTGAAAATATTTAGTAATTTGACTTTGATTTTATAAAATCGGTTAACGGGGTTTGCAGTTTTACTTGAATCAATAGTTTTAGAATGGGGTTTAAGCCGACATTATAGCATTATGTAACATTTACTAACTAAATAAAGCAACAGGAAAATGGAAAGTACTAATATTTCAAGAAGGAAATTTGTGAAAGGATTGGCAGGCAGCGCTGCCGGAGTTGCAACATTCGGCAGCAGTATGGGTATGTCAGCAATAAGTTATTCGCGAATTATCGGCGCGAATGAAAGGCTTAATATCGGTGTCATTGGTTGTGGTGGCATGGCTGTCAGCCACATGGAGGCTTTATTGAGCATGAAGCAATCAGACAATGTTGAGATTACTGCCGTATGTGATATATATACAAAGAGGCTGGAAAAGGCTAAAGAGCTTACAAAAGCTCAGGCTTTTAAAAATTATCAGGATATTCTGCAGAATAAGGATATTGATTATGTGCTGATTTCTACTCCGGAACACTGGCATTATCAAATGACACTGGATGCTATTGATAACGGAAAGCACATTTATGTTGAAAAGCCAATGACACATACCATTGAACAAGCCAAAGACATATGTCAGAAAATTGCAGCGACAAAACTCAAAATGCAGGTCGGTGTACAGGGTATGTCGGATGATTCGTATGAAACTGCGCATAAAATGATTCAGGAAGGGGCGCTTGGGAAAGTTGTCATGGCTCATATTGATTACTCCAGGAATTATCCTGATGATTTCTGGGCATACCCAATCGATGCAGATGCCAAACCCGGGATAAATCTCGACTGGGAAGCCTGGCTTGGTCCTGCACCAAAACGCCCCTGGGACCCAAGAAGATATTTTCAGTGGAGACGGTACTGGGATTACTCAGGTGGAATTGCAACAGATTTATTTATTCATCGTGTGACCAGGATCATTAAATCGGTGGGATTAAAATTCCCGGATTATGTTGTCGCGACCGGAGGCACCTGGAATTTTGTAAACAGTGTGGCCGAGATACCTGATACTTTTAACATGATGCTGGACTATCCGGAAAAGACCACTGTAATGGTAGTTTCATCACTGGCAAATGATATGCCGATCAGGCACGTGATCAGAGGGCACAAGGCAACACTGGAATTTACGAAAGAAGGGTTTACAATAACGCCACAGGAACAATCAGAAATGGCTACTATTAGTGGTACAGGTGAGGCTCTGAAAGGAGCCAAACAGTTTACCCATAAGAAAACCGGTGCCGAAGACGTAACCCTGCACCACAGGAATTTACAATCTGCGATCAGGAAAAACGAAGCCCTTAATTGTGACCAAAACCTTGGTTTCTATGGTGTTGTAGCATGTATGATGGGAGTTGAATCATTTCGTAGCAGGAAATATCTGAAATGGGACCATCAGAGTAAAAGGGTTATTGAAAGCTGATTATCCAGGCGTGATTTTCTGGTATAAATTCAGATATTCAGAGTTTTTGTAAGAATTCAGCCAGTTTAAAAAGATCTTCTTTGGAATCAAATTTTACTTTATTGGTTTTCAGATATGATTTTATTGTCTTTTTACTTCCAGGATATAAGTCCAGAACATTTTTCCTGTTAAACAACCGAAAATCATTCTCAGTAAGCTTTATATAGTAACGAATTGTCTTTTTGAAAACTATATCCTTATCTGCTGTAAGCTTATAAAAATTACCATCGGCAGGCAATGAAGAGTAAGATGAGGATGCACCTCCGGAACTTGCGGTTCCGTATGGATCCTTTTTCTGTATCTCCTTGAGGTCTATGAACTGTTTCTGTCCTATCCCGGGAGAGCCGCTTCTGATCAACTCAATATAGCCATTATCGTAATAAAATGTATCCTGTGCAATAAGTACCATCCTGACATCTTTCCTGTTGGCAATAGACAAGGTATCATGTCTCTGGATGAACTCTATTTCTCCTGCAATGAAATTATAATTCAGATTTCTGTCAGATTGGCTTCCATTTGTGAATATTACCCTGCCCGGTATAAACTCGGAATAAAGATATCTTTCAGCAACGGTAAAATAATCAAGCAGCTTTGTTCCGGCCTTAACGACTATCAGATCATTATTCTGTGCAGATAAACTTCCGGTCAGTATCAGGGCGGTGCCTATTGTAGTTATTGTTCTTTTCATCCGGGAAATAAGTATTTGAGTGGTAAAATTAAGACTTATTTATTGTAAAAAAAATCAATAGATACTTCTGTCGACCGGTTTGCTTCTCATGAATTCGCCACTGATTGTTCCGAACTGAAGGTAATACCAGAAGGTATTCTTTTCTGTTTTCTTCATACTGGCTTCAATCAGCGACTTATTGCCTTTCAGATCATTCACGACCTGTGCATATCCGGAGAATCTTTTTCCTGTTTCAGGATCTGTGGATAATCCTCCCAGGTCAGGCACCGCCTTTGCAAAATTTCTGTATGCTACAATTGCTTCATCAATATGCCTGGGGAAAGAGGTGTATCCCATGGATTTCATATTTTTTACTTCCTCTTCAACCGCAATCAGATCTTTTTCAAGCAGCAGTCGCGCCATTTTGTATTCGAAAGCTTTTCTGTTTAAATGGTTGGACTTTATAAGCTGATCAATATTCCTTGCTTCGCCGGGAACTATGAAAAAATCGGACTGTGGCATCAGTTTTATTTTTTCTCCAAGCTCCGGATCAGCTTTTACCAGTTCAGGGTTGAAAAGGTATTTCTCATATTTTCCGGCCCAGTTCCTGTATTTCAGGGTTTTTTTGAGAACACCGAGGTATCTCTCTGCAGGCCTGAAGTTACCATTTATCAATTCTGTCCTTATCAGCATCTTTATGTTCTCAGGAGTGTATCCATTCCGGACCATCAGTTCAAAGGCAAGATGACGGGCTTCGTTGATAAGACCTATGGTGTAGTAATAATGTATTGTCCGTGAAGCCTGTTCACGATTTCCTTCCAATGATAAAGACATTGGCCCGGAACTCTGGCGGCTGAAAAACATCCTGCTGCATAACTGGTCTTTCTCAGACAGTGCCAGGTTGTAATAAAACTGCTCAATAATATTTGGGGCAGAATATTTCTCAATACATAAAATTACTTTATCTGTCTGCCCGTTAATGAACATCCTCTCAGTTTTCATTATTCCTTCAAGAACCGGATTATTTTGCCATAAAAGAAACAAAACTGTTGCCGGGAAAAAAGAAAGAATTGTTACAGGAACAAGATAACCTTCAATTCTTTTGTATCTAAGAATAACTGATAATCTGATGAATAAAGGATAGATAACAAAAAGCGAACCGGCAATTAAAAGAGGAATTGTATAAATGCTATAGTCATTGATAATCAGTGGATAATCGAGAATAGTCTTTAATGGTTGAAGAAAAAGCACTTTGTAAAACAATACCAAAGTCAGGATCGATACGGCAAGCTGGATCAACGGAAATACATACCTCTCTTTTCCATTTTCAAATAAGCCACAGTACATAAAATACATTCCCAGGTATACCAGGGCAAATGTGCCGGCTATATAGTAGAATAAAGGGAACAATAATAACAGGATAATCCGGACTTCTATTCTTTTTATAGCGATTGATGCACGAAACCAGAGAGCAACTGAAAGAAATCCCAATGTATGAAAGATATAATAGTTGTAGTTTGCCTGACAGATTAGTAAAGCGAGAGGTAATAGAATAATAAGGAATATACCTTTGGAATCTTTTTGCGTAAACAGGTTTAAAACAGATCTTAGAATCAAGCAGATAAGTATAAACAGAATGGAATTTACCAATGAACCGTATATAGTGCTGAAATAGCCCTGGGTGAGGAAGTTACCTGCATATACAAGCAATCCGCCGGGTCTGGATAGATACTTCGCGAGATAATCAAATGAATATATGAACAGGGAGTTGTTTTCCTGGTGGAAAAAGATGCCGTTTCCGAACCATTGAAAATATACAAAAGACAAGGCAAATAGCAGTAGAAGAGAGATTTGGGTTCCATACCCGGAAATACTCTCAGATACTTTGAGGAAACGAGGTTTTAATTGATATTCAGCCTCTTTCTTTTTCATTATGGTTAATCTCTCTCTTTCTTTTTTAATTACCGATCCATTTTGCTTTCAAAGGGTCTTGCTTTGATGCTTTCATGAAATCTATAGGGCCTGTTTTTATTTTTCCGGTAACAAGTTCAGGTCTGTTAAATGTTTTGCCCAGCCTTTGATATAATGAAGGATCTTTTTGGGGCAATACAAATGGTTTGCCGACACTGTCTTCCGTACCGAAATATGCGAAATAGGGTCGGGCCGTCAGTCCGTCACCACGTTTACTGCTGAAAACAATCCATTTACCGTTTGATGACCATGAATGCCAGCTTTCGGTTTCATTACTGTTCAGATTCATCTTATCAGTTTTCATGGTTTTCAGATTTAGAAGGTACAGGTCGGCCTCCTTATGCCAGATTGAAAATGTCCCATAATCATGGAGAGTGAATACCAGAAATTGACCATCCGGTGAAACTGACGGGAAAGAGACTGACTTATCCTTTTCAGATGCATTAAATACAACCTCGGCGTTTCCAAAAAGTGATAAAGCTGAGTCAAATGACCTTCTGACCAGGTCGTATTTAACCCCTTTGAAGTCATATCCATCTTTAACCTGGATTGTCCTGCAATAATAAAGATAGTTGCCCTCGGGAGACCAGCAGGGGAAGGTTTCCATATACTTTACTGAATCATCCTGCGGTAACCCGGACATCCCGTTTCTTTCAACATCATATAAAAACATCGAAGAGTACATATCTGAAACTTCAATGTTTTTATCTGTATGCATATGAAAAGACTGCACCGTTTTGTTTGATGAGAAAGCCACATATTTCCCTGAAGGGTGCCATGATGGATAGACCGCATTTGCGGGCATATTTTCTGTTCTTAAAGCAGTACGGGTGATCTTCTCTCCGTCAATAAAATATGTTCCTCCCAGAGAGCCTCGTACATGTAATAAAAATCTGTCAGACTGATTTTGTTTAAATGAATGGCAGTTAACGCAATTATCCTTAAGCAGCTGATTTTCAAATATAGATGTCTCTCTGAAATCTTCTGTTGACCTCTGGACTATTTTCATTTCGACCCATGACTCATAGCCGGGATAGAGTAACCGGTAGCAGAGATATGGGTCCAGCGGTTCATTGGCAACTCTCATGATTACCGGATCATATTTCTGAAGTTTTTTCTCTTTATCTACCGATATAATATCGATTTCAATATTTCCCTCCTGACTTTCTGCAAGTAATTTTTTCCATAATTTCAGGGGAAATTGAACGGTTCCATCAGAAGATTTTATGATAAAACTGGTTCCTGCTAAAGAGACGGCTCTGACTAAAAACGAGGTTCCCTCTTCCAAAATTATAAAATTCATCGGCGCAATATTCTTTGGTATGGTGACACCTGAATAATCCGGCTCAATTACAGGTTCGCGTCCTGTTGATGCGATGTTTTCATATACAGCTTCTTTACAGCCGCTGAAGAAGATTAATATTAAAATTATTAAAACTAAACCAGAAAACTGTTTAATGGGATTCATCTTTTGATTTTTTCAGTTGTAGGGCTGAAATCTGTATTTTTTTAAATCATAATAGACATTTCTATTATTCAATCTCTATTTTAAGATCTGACCAGCAGCCAGTAACACCATTCCCGGAATATATCCATGATAACCCGTATCCATAACCAGCTGCTTCTGTTCAGCTGGTATTGCCCAGCCTGTGTAGGCATTCTTGACTTTACCATCCTCCGATACACAACCGGAAATAAAGCTCCAGGCTTTTTGAACATAATCAGTGTAGCTTTTTGATATCCACCCTTTATCCATTGCTTCCTGGATGCATCCTGCAGTCATAGCTGTTGAGGTAACCTCTTCAGGAGATGTCGGGTCATCAACCCATACGTGTAGTCCTCCATTAGGGCCCTGGTGAGCCACCAATCCATCTGCAATCTGAGAAAATGTTTCAGTAATAAACTTATAATCCTGGTGATCTTCTGGTAAATGTCTCAATAAAGCTGTCAGAGTATATACCATCCATCCTGAAGCCCTGCACCAATATGTTTTACCTGGTTCTCTTTGTTCCAGATATATAGTCCTGGTCAACTTTTTTTCGGTATCAAAAAAGAGGTTAATCGACGTTTTGGCCTGGAAAACGGCGTTCTTCAAATACACCTTTGATGTACTTTCGTCAACAAGGGCTGATGCATCTGCCATGGCCCGAACTGAAAAATATCCTCCGTCAGGGATACACCATTTATGATAATCGTTATCATCATGCGCCATATAACCAAACCTGTCGCGTGCAGTATAGTGTAGAATAGCGTCTGCTACCGAGAGGCATACTCTCTTTGCATCTGCGTTTTTTATTTGCTGATACAATACATAGCATGGAAATGACACACCTAATGTACCTGCATAAAGTGAAAAAGGGAGTACCCCATCTCTTATAATTCTGGCTTTGTTGCCCGAGTAAGTTTTCAGGTACTCTTCATCACTCAGTTTATTATCATGATCGATATGGTAGTTAAGCCAGTTTTCAACATACTGAATACCTTCAGGATACCCCTTCTCTGCCCATACTAATAAGGCTTCTGTCTGGATGGTGCCAAACCAATCCGTATTGAGACTTTCAAATGGTTGTTCCAGTGTTTTACTGATTAAGGCTTTTATGTTAGTTGGAATAGCTGGCTTATTTGCAGCATTTTCTGTCGTTTGACTGATCTTTTGAGGGTTGCCATTTAATATGATGCAAAAAACAGCAACGATCGTAACCACTATTTTTTCTGTATTGCTACGCTTCATTATATTGTTGTTTGTCTGTACATCAGTAAGCCTGCAAAAGTTTCAAAAATTCTCATATTCTGATATCTGTTCATTAACAAGGTTATTGCTGTCTGATAATGGAGGCTGTTCCATCCTCTGATATGTGTATATTGAGATAAGCATATCCGAAACCATCGGCCACGGGCCTGTGACAGTGCTTATCAATTACTTCAGTCCAGAGCAACTCAGATTGAACAGCAAATTTTAAAGGGTTCTCTTCAGACGGTTTTTTGTCCAGACGGATCATAGCAGACATCAATGACCGTCCCGTGCTGAATGAATGATATGCAATATCTTCAAGTACAACACCCGGATTGTTAGCGTTATTAATTGGGATAACAGGGTGCCAGGTATCTGTATCACGGGGATCATAAGCATCCGGAAGCTGAACCCATATAGAAAATATCTCGCCTGGTTCAGCCTTCCCGTTACCGTTTCCTTTGCCTTCAGAGATCATTGCCGTGTTTAGCGGCCTGTCCCACTCATTCCATGCATATTTGAAAACCGGAAGCTCCTCTGATCTGCCGTCGAATATTTTGATCTGAACACCTTTATCAGACAATGTTCTGCTTTTCACAACAACCGGAAGAATATGTTCCCGGTCAAGTATAACACCTCCTGCTTTCATAGAGATCCTTATAAATGCCCTGTTCTCATCAGGAGAAGAGATTAAAGCTTTGCAGATCAGCATTGAATCTACTTTTGTTTTGCTTCCGGCTTGCAGCAATACGGTTGATGTATGCCTGGTGAATGAAAGTATATCTGTGCTCTCGCTGGCAGCACTTATCTCAACAAGCTGGGCTGATCCGGAAAGATTCAGGATCTCAAATGTAAGAGGTCTTAAACAGTTGTTTTCGAGATAGATATTTTCATTAATGGTGTCAGTGAGTAAAATTACAGGCGGCTGAAGTTCTTTTCCTGTAATCCCTATTTCTTCACCTGCCCCTCCCCGGGTTGTCAGAACCAGCTTCCCGTTCCGGTCAGCCCTGGTCTTTTCTTCCCATATTTCGTTTTTCTTATATGAATAATGCACCAGCTTATACTCTTCTCCCGGAATGTATACAGGAGGTGTGAAAACAGAAATCTTAAACTCTGAAAGTGATCTCCCCCAGGGTAGTTTTTTCCTGGTATATATTCCTGCTCCGTTTTTGCTAACATTTCTCAGGTATATCCAGCCAGCTTCGTTTTTATCACTTTTTACTTCATAGCCCCATGTTTCGAATTCAGGATAGAGATTTATTGCTGAGAAGCAGGGGATAGTCTTTTTTTCAGAGCCGAACAGCCTCATGTGAAAATCAAACTGCAGGTCAACTCCTGCAGCATGATGATTGCAGAATTCCGCCATATGGTACTCGTTATCGAAGCCGGCTCCTTTAAATGCATTATGAAGTTCTGTGGTGTAATATTTAATATAGTCGCCGGTTGTTGTTGTATGCCTGAATGGCAAAGCGCGTAAATTTCTCCATAGTTGCTGAACATCGACTGTTGTTGAATATGCAGTCTCGCCAACATCATAAAAATTCGGGGAATGACAGAACTCCGAGGCGCTGCTGAAGAGATGAGGATTGGTTGCTGCAATCCATATAGCTGTATTGCCCCCCATTGATAATCCTGATATTGCCCTGAACTGTGGTCCTTTTTTAGTGTTGTATCTTGAGTCGACGACATCAAATAACTCCCTTATATACAGGGAGAAGTTATAATAATTGCCCTTCCAGTCTTTTGCCTGTGATGGAAAATAAACCCCGCAACCATCTAGTCCATTGATCTTCCCATCTACACATATTATAATTACATTGTTGTTATATGTGTAATTCTCAAAGTCAGCATTACTTGAATAATCATATGCAGGATCATGCTTTCGGCCGGTTACAGACGGGGGTGTCAATCCGAAATCTGCATAGCTGTATGTACCACTCTTTTCATAGCTGCCTCCGCATCCGTGGAAATAATAGATCACAGGATACCTTCTGGCCTGGTTTAAAGGATTGTAATCAGGAGGTGTAAATATCCTGAACGACCTTTCTTCATTGAAAACCCTGCTGAAGTGACTCTCATCGTTGTAAGAGAAAAGTGTCAGCGAAAAGCACAGCAGGAATATGTTCAGCAGGAAGAGCTTATAAATCATCGGGATATAATTCAAAAATTTTAATTAATGGTTGAAAACCAGAATCTTTGTTAAGATACAACAAAAACTGCATCACCTGTCACCCGGAGGGTTATTTAGTTTATTTGTTTTTTGCCTTATGATGATTAAATTGCATCCCGTTTCATATTTTAAATGTATTCCTGTATATGATTTTGATTGATAAAAACCTTAAACCCGCCGACCTTTCAAAAAAATTAAAAAGGTTCTGGCAGCTATCCGGAGAAAAAATTCATCTGATTGAAAAGCAGTATGATGAATCGAAAGGCTCACCTGTATTTACGGTAAATGGAAAATATTCAACCCGGGGCTGGACCGAATGGACACAGGGTTTTCAATATGGCTCTGCCATTCTGCATTATGATGCCACCGGAGAAGAAGACATGCTTGATTATGCCAGGAAGAAGACAATTGAAAAGATGGCCCCTCATCTAAGCCACATTGGTGTCCATGATCACGGTTTCAACAATGTAAGTACATACGGAAATCTTCTCAGGCTGATGAAAGAAGGAAAGATACCTTACGATGAATGGGAGAAGAATTTTTATGAACTTGCCCTCAAGATATCAGGCGCCGTCCAGGCTTCCCGCTGGACAACTATAAAGGAAGGAGGTTTTATTCACTCTTTCAACGGGGCACACTCACTTTTTGTAGATACCATCCGTTCATGCCGGGCCCTGACATTAAGTTACATACTCGGACATATTTTCAAGGGAGAGGGAGATGTAAAAATAAATATGCTTGAACGGGCAATGCTCCATATGAAAGCAACAGCAAAATACTCAGTATTCTATGGTGAAGGGCGCGACAGTTTCGATGTATGGGGGAGGACAGCACATGAAAGCATTTTCAATGTAAAAGACGGCAATTTCCGCTGTCCGGGTACACAGCAGGGATACTCCGGTTTCACCACATGGACCAGGGGATTGGCCTGGGCAATGTGTGGTTTTGCTGAGCAGCTTGAATGGATTGAAACGATTAATACTGAGGAGCTTGCTCCGTTAGGGGGGAAAGAGGCTCTTAAAGCAATCTTCCTTCATGCAGCCAGGGCTACCTGCGACTTTTATATTGCCACTACCCCGGTGGATGGCGTTCCATACTGGGATACAGGCGCTCCCGGACTTCAGAAAATGGGTGATTACATGGACAGGAAATCTGATCCGTTCAATTCCTTTGAACCTGTTGACAGTTCTGCAGCTGCCATTGCTTCTCAGGGCTTATTGAGGCTTGGAAGATACCTCACGGATAATGTCGACCAGGAAGAAGGTAAAATCTACTGGCTGGCAGGACTTAAAGTAATTGATACATTGCTTGAAGAACCATATCTCAGTACAGACAAAGCTCATCAGGGTCTTCTTCTTCACACAATTTATCATCGTCCCAATGGCTGGGACCATGTACCTGAAGGAAGCAAAATACCGTACGGTGAATCGTGCATGTGGGGCGATTACCATATCCGTGAAGCATGCCTTTACCTCGACAGGATAATCAGCAACGGAAAATATTATACCTATTTTAATTGTGTAAAATGAACATCGATCCGGTAAAAGACCTTTCGCGTCTCTGTATTCATACAATCACTACAAAACCCTGGAACATTGAAGAGGCTGCAAAACACTATTCTGCTTCTGGTGTGAAAGGAATAACAGTATGGCGTGACGCACTTGCCGGCAGGAATATAAGAGAGACCGGAGATATGCTTCGGGATAACGGACTTTCAATAGTCTCCCTTTGCCGTGGCGGATTCTTTCCCGGCACAAGCAAAGAGAAAAGAAAAGCTGCCATTGATGATAACAGAAAAGCAATTGAAGAGGCCTTTGAACTTGGGACAGATAAGATTGTACTTGTCTGTGGTGCAGAACCTTCACAATCCTTAAAAGAGTCAAGAAAACAGATCTTTGAGGGGATCTCTTCAATTCTCACTGATGCTAAGGCAGCAGGTGTGAAACTTGCAATTGAGCCATTGCATCCGATGTATGCCGACACCCGTTCGGCAATAAACACCCTTGCCCAGGCAAATGATATGGCTGAAAAACTTGATAGTAAGGTTGTGGGAGTGGCAGTGGATGTATATCATCTCTGGTGGGATCCTGACCTGAAAGAAGAAATTATGAGATGCGGGAAGAACAAAAACCTTCTTGCATTTCATATCTGCGACTGGAAATCACCCACAATTGACCTCCTAAACGACCGTGGCCTGATGGGGGAGGGCTGTATCCCGATCAGGAAGATAAGATCATGGGTTGAAGCAGCAGGATTTAATGGCTTTATAGAAGTTGAGATCTTCTCAAACATCTATTGGAAGCAGGATCAGAGTGAATTTTTGAAAAAAATTGTAAGTGCTTATAAAGAATTTGCATAGTTAATGTTAACACCCACTGCCCTCAAAGGCTTCTGAATTAAGAATGAAGAACAAACGAACAGCAAATTAAGAAGTTATGGAGATCAGTTCTGAATTCTGATTTCGTTTGTTCAAATGTTCTTACTTCGAAAGTCCCCCCTGTGGGATTTAGGGGTGAAAAAGTGTTAGAAAAAAAGCAGTATAATATTATGAAACAACACACAGTAGGGATTATCATGAACGGTGTAACAGGCAGGATGGGAACCAACCAGCACCTGCTCCGTTCCATAGCTGAAATAATAAAGCAGGGTGGAGTAAAAGTCGGTCCGGGTGAAACAATTATGCCCGATCCAGTTCTTGTTGGTCGCGATGAGAATAAACTCAGAAAGCTTTGTGCGATGACCGGAATAACCAAGATGACCACCGATCTCGATTCTGTTCTTGACGATCCTTCTAATTCTCTCTATTTCGATGCTCAGACAACCGGCAGAAGGGCTGATGCAGTAAAAAAAGCTGTTAAGGCAGGCAAGCATATATATTGTGAAAAGCCAATAGCTGTAAGTACTGATGTTGCCATGGAGCTTTATAATCTTTGTAAAAATGCAGGATTGAAAAATGGGGTTGTGCAGGATAAGCTATGGCTTCCGGGAATTATCAAGCTGAAGAGGCTGATACAGCAGGGATTTTTTGGTAAAATACTTTCGGTGAGGGGGGAATTCGGCTACTGGGTGTTTGAAGGCGATACAATTGCTGCCCAGCGTCCTTCGTGGAACTACAGGAAAGAGGATGACGGCGGTATAATTGTCGATATGCTCTGCCACTGGCGCTATGTACTTGATAATGTATTTGGAAATGTTACGGCTGTTTCGTGTATCGGTGCAACTCACATAGATAAAAGGGTTGATGAGAACGGAAAGGAATACAAATGCACAGCTGATGATTCAGCTTATGCCACTTTTGAGCTGGAGAACGGCATTATTGCACATTTCAACTCATCATGGACGGTGAGGGTGCGCCGCGATGATCTTCTTACTCTCCAGGTTGACGGCACAAAGGGGTCGGCTGTGGCCGGGCTCCGTGAGTGCTATATCCAGCATTATGGGAATACTCCCAAACCTGTCTGGAATCCCGATATTGCACAACCTATCAATTTTTTTGAGGGGTGGTCGAAAGTGCCAGAGCAGGAGGTTTATGAAAATGCTTTCAAGGTTCAGTGGGAACTGTTCCTGAAACATGTTGTTAAGGATGAGTCATTCCCATGGGACCTGAGGGAAGGTGCAAAGGGGGTACAACTTGCAGAAAAAGGTCTTGAAAGCTGGGCTAAACGTTGCTGGGTTGATATACCTGAACTGAAAAACATTTAAAACGGAAAATATGAAAACCACACGCAGGAACTTTATTGCAAAATCGGTGCTGACAGCAGCAGGTGTTACAGCAGGGATGAACTCAGGACTTTTAAGAGGCGCTTCACTGACTGATAATTATGCAACTCCGGCTTTTTCCGGAGCTGATACCGATGCATTTAAAATATGCATCTTTTCAAAGCATCTTCACTGGCTTGATTACCAGGGAATGGCAAAGGCTCTGGCTGACCTGGGGTTTGACGGAGCCGATCTTACTGTAAGGCCCGGAGGTCATGTCCTGCCTGAAAAAGTGGAGACAGATCTTCCAAAAGCAGTTGAAGCACTGGCGAAACAGGGGAAAAAGGTGTACATGATTACCACATCAGTTATAGATGCTGATGACCCGGTATCGGAAAAGATCCTGAAAACAGCCTCCTCACTTGGCATTAAGCACTACAGGACGGGTTATTTGTATTACAAGGACAAAAATCCTGTAAAGGACGATATAACACAGTTTCGCAAACATTTGAGCAAACTTGCGACACTGAATGCAAAATATTCAATTTCAGGAGAATACCAGAACCACTCCGGCAACTACGGGCAAGGGATATATTTTGGAGCCCCCATATGGGATCTTGCGGCAGCTCTTGAAAAAATCAATTCGCCATGGCTTGGATCCCAATATGATGTTTACCATGCAACTGTGGAAGGTGCAAATGCCTGGACTGTAGGACTCAGGATGATAAGTCAGTATATCAGGTCAGCGGATATTAAAGACTTCAGATGGATGACGCAGGATGGAAAGACCAGGTCTGTTACTGTTCCGCTTGGTGAGGGGATGGTCGATTTCAGAACTTTCTTCTCCCTTCTGAAGGAATACAAGGTAAGTATCCCTCTGTCAATACATTATGAGTATCCGCTGGGTGGCTCAGAGCATGGCAATAAGGAGCTGACAATGAAAAAAGAGGATGTACTTGCTACAATGAAGAAGGACCTTGAGACACTGAAGGGTTACCTGAAGGAAGCGAAACTTATATAACAATCAGATTATGTTGCAGCTCTATATATTTGCTCCGCTTATCTTCCTTCTGGCAAATGCAAACACAGAAGTACAACCATCTTCTGAAAATAAGGATTACAGGGGAGAAGAGGTGCTCATGTCTGGTTCAGAAAAAAGAGAACAATATGTTCTTTCTTCTGAGGGAAAATCAGATTACATTATTTCGATTGACACCAGGGCATCTGAATCAGAGAAATGGGCTGCAAGTGAACTTCAGTACTGGCTGAAGGAGATCACAGGAGCGGAACTGCCGGTTCGTGAGATTAATGATGCTTATTCTGGTCCCCGGATAATAATTGGTTATAATAACCTGGTAAAGAAAAAAACAGGAGCAGAACCACCTTCAGAATCAGATGAATCATTCCACTATATCAATTCAGGACCTGATATCTGCATTTACGGCGGGAGCCAGCGTGGTACAATGTATGGGGTATTGACATTTCTTGAAAATGAGCTGGGATGCAGATGGTACACACCTGTTGTAAGTGTTATTCCGAAACGGAAGGAAATCACTTTTACAGCATATGATCATTCGGAGACTCCAGGAATAAGAGTTCGCAACGACTTTTACTTTGAAGCATTTGATCCGCTCTGGTGTGCAAGGAATAAAATGAACGGGGCGATGGGATCTACTAAAGATACCCTGAATTCTGAAGAGAGATGGGCTGAGGCAAGAATACAACCCGGAGGCATTGAGAGTTACTGGGCTGTCCATACTTTTTATCCGCTGGTGCCCCCTGAGGAATTTTTTGACAGGCACCCTGAGTACTATAGCCTGATTAATAACAAACGAACATATCAAAAAGCCCAGTTATGCCTGACAAACACCGATGTTCTCAGGATCGTTACGGAAAGAATAAAGAAAATAATGCTTCAGAATCCGGGTTATCTTATATACGATGTATCTCAGAATGACTGGGATAATCCCTGCCAGTGTGATAAATGCCAGGCAATTGTAAAACAGGAGGGCAGTGAATCAGGTGTTGTTCTGTGGTTCGTCAATAAAGTGGCGGAGAACGTGGAAAAGGAGTTCCCTGATAAATATATCGGAACACTGGCATACAAGTATACTCGTAAACCATGTAAAACAATTCGTGCAAGGAAAAATGTTGTTGTTCGTTTAAGCAGCATAGAATGTTGCTTTTCGCATGATATTAAATCATGTCCGAGAAACGAAGCGTTTCTTGCTGACCTTAAAGGATGGTCTGCAATTGCACCAAACCTCTATATCTGGGATTATGTTGTATATTTTCAACACTATCAGATGCCATATCCCAATATTCGTGTCCTTCAGCCAAATATCAGGACATTCAGGGAGAACAATGCCATTGGAATAATGGAGCAGGGAGCTTATCAGAGTCGCGGGGGAGAATTTGCTGAGCTCAGGTCCTATATCATATCACGCCTTTTGTGGAATCCTGATTGTAATGTGGAAGATGTTATTGATGATTTTGTTTACGGGTATTATGGAAGAGCAGGAAAAAATGTCCGTGAATATTTCAATTTGCTGTATTCAGGGATTACTCCTGAAACCCATATGCATATTGAAACTCATAATTATGAAAGACTGACAGCCCGGGATAAAATGTTTTCAGATGAATTTGTTGAAAAGTCATGCCGTATTTTTGAGGAGGCTGCTAAAGTGGCCGATAACGATGAAATATTGCATCGTGTAGAACTTGCATATTTACCGGTATTGTATCTCAAATGCAAAAGAACACCGGTTATTGCAAGGAATGATGGAACATACGCAAAATTCAACGAAATTGTAAAACGCGAAGGAATAACCCGTTATGCGGAATACGGAGAAGAGACTTTCAGCTCATTTCACAGCACTGTTGAAACCGCAAAATAGCTTTGAAGAAAGACCTTGAGACACTCAAGAATTTTCACAAGGAAGCGGGTTTGGTGTAGATTCAGATTTTATGTTGGGCTAAAGCCCTGTTATATAGATTTCCGTTTACCGTTGGCTGAAGCCAACGGCAATTGAGAGGAAGTATCTCCCATTTTTGCTAAAGCCCTTTTAAGCAGATCTTTAAATTTTGGCTGAAGCCAACAGTAATTGAAAAGAAGAATTTTCCTGTAGAGTTAGCTTTATTAACTCTTGCGGAGGGCAACGGTGATTAAACCAGCAACTTCCGGGGTGTTTCTTTCAGTTACCGTCGGTTTTAACCGACGGTATTAGCCGGTTCAATACAAGCCGGGACTTTAGTCCCTCCGGGTTTTCTTATTTCATATACTTGTCGGACCAGTTGGAGGATATCTTTCAGAAAGAATATTATTCCTTTGATACATATTCAAATACCACAGGAAATTCTTAACTTTAATACCTTGCACTTATGGAAACAAAAAAATATACACAAGTCGGAACCTTTTCTATAATTTCTATTGGCTCTGCTTTGATTCTCTGCATTGTAATAATGATAATAACCGGACTTAATGACCTGGCTCCTGTTGGAATTATGGGCTTTGTCGTTATGACTTTGTTGATCTGCCTTCTGATCTTTTACAAACTGACAATAACCATTGACAACACTTACATTCGATTCTCTCTTGGCACGGGACTAATTGCTAAAAAGTATCTGATCTCCGATATTCAAAGCTGTAAATCAGTTAGTAATAACCTTATTTACGGAATTGGAATCAGAAAGATCCCAAAGGGCTGGTTATATAATGTAAGTGGATTAAAAGCTATTGAAATCAAATTCAAAAACTCAAAATCAGTTATCAGAATTGGAACAGACCATCCTGATGAAATTGCAGGAATAATTTCTAAAATGATTAAAGCAGATCAATCAGGGAGTGGCATGGATTATAAAGATAAGACAGCTTTTCGCCTGGTATGGATAATTATGGCAATAACTTTATTAATTCCTGTTATTTTAATCCTTATTGGCAATAGAGATCCGGGAATTACTTTATCAAAACCAGGACTTAAAATAAGTGGAATGTACGGTTTGACAATCAATTATTCAGACATTAAACAACTTGACACATTATCGACATTACCACGTATACAAATGAGAACCAATGGATACGCATTTGGAAAATCTCTTAAGGGAAATTTCAGACTTCAAAATAACGAGAATGCCAAATTGTTCATTACCAAAAGGGTACCTCCGTATATATTGATCAGGACTGATGATCTAAATGTTTACTTAAATTTCAAAGAATCAAAGAAAACGGTTGATTTATTTAAAACCATGACCAAAGTCCGGAAAGAATAAAAGGATTTTTTTATTGAAATACAGTTCGTTCATAAGTTGGAGGCTGTTGAAAAAGTCTTTAAGTAGTTGTTTTTACCTTAGTGTTACTTTGTGCTCTACTTTGTGATCCTTTGTGGTTCAATGCTTTATTTTTTACCACCAAGGTACTCAAAGGTTAACACAGAGGTTCACAAAGGACTTTTTCAACAGCCGCAAACTTTTTTCATTCTATCCTGCAACGAAACTATGCTTATGTTAACGCATATGCCCGGAGGGGTTGAATAATGAACTCAGTATACCCGGTTGAAGTAAACCTGGTCCATTTAATTGTAAAGTTTATTATAAATTTCTAACTTTAAATACAGAATTCATCTATTCATCTACCAAAAATCGTTCATCATGAAACAAAGGCATCCATACAGAAGCAGACAAATTGAAATTGTTAAAACAATCTTCATTTCTTTGTTTATTATTTTTTCATTGGATCTCAATGCTCAGACGCCAACCAACTTCTCGGGCAGATGGGAGTTTGATAAGGCCAAAAGCGACAAGGATGAACGAGGGGATGCATCCTTTGATGGTGCAATTATTCTGGAAATAAAACAGAATACTGATACAATTACATTTACCAATACATTTTTCCTGCCGGGTAAGGCTGGTAAAACTTTACGGCCCGACTCATATCTGACTAACGGTATAGTGACACCTGATGAGTCCGGAATCGATCCCGCCAAAAAATTTGTAAAATGGTCCCCGGATAAGAAAATACTTACAACTAATTATGTCATGACAGCTACCATTGATGGAGTTGCGCAGGATTTCCTTACAGCAAAGACTTACAAACTCGATGAGAACGGAAAAACATTAGTTGTTGATGAGTTGAACAGAAGTAAGCTGAATGGAGAAAAAACAATCAAAAAAGTATATCAAAAAAAATAAATAATACTCTCCTCTAAAAGCAAGTTTAAGTTAATGATCCAGTCTGTTTCCTTTGAAAAACATCTTATTGCACCCTGTGGTATGAACTGCGGGACCTGCATTGGCTATCTCCGGGACAAAGACAAATGTCCCGGCTGCAGGATAATTTCTTCAGACAAAGCTATTATAGTCAATAGATGTATTATACCGGGATGCAGCTATCTGCAAAAGACAACATCAAAATTCTGTTATGATTGTGAAAAATATCCCTGTCGGAGGATCAAAAACCTGGATAAAAGGTACCGTACAAAATATCGGACAAGTTTCATTGAGAACCTGACAATGATAAAAGAAAACGGATTGCACAGCTTTCTGGTTTTTGAAGCAAAGCGCAGGACTTGTAAAAATTGCGGATCTGTGTTAAGTGTCCACCGGGACAATTGTATTAAATGTAACCAGATATGATTAATAAGAAAGTATCCGAGATCAGGGATTTTTGTACCAGGAATTCAAACCAGGCCAACATTGAAAAATATTCAAGATACTTCAAAGATGGATTCAATGGTTACGGAATAGACCAGAAAGTATTTGAACAACAGAGAGATGCCTGGATCAATCTCTGGAAGAATGAAATGAATCTTGATAAGTACCTGGAACTTGGAGATACCTTAGTCCGGATCGGTAAATACGAGGAAATCTCTTTTGCAATTTCATTTGTAGCCTCTGAAAGAAAAAACTATTCCGAAAAAACATTCGATAGAATCGGTACATGGTTTGATTATGGAATAACAAACTGGGCAAATACAGATGTCCTGTGCATGCTGGTTCTATCTAACTTCTTAATCGACAAAGTTGTTCCCTATACAAAGCTACTGGAATGGACAGATTCTCATTCTGAATGGAAAAGAAGAGCGGTTCCTGTGACTCTGGTCGAACTGGTAAGGAAGGGACTGACCCCTGATGAGGCCATACCCCTGATTGAGCCTTTGATGTACGACAAATCAGAAAATGTTCAGAAAGGTATCGGGACTTTATTACGCGGATTATGGAAGAGTCATCCTGAGAGAATTGAAGCTTTCCTTCTGAAGTGGAAAAATTCCTGCGGCAGATTGATAATTCAGTACTCTACAGAGAAAATGGATAAAGAGTACAGGAAGAAATTCAGGAGAGAAAAATAACTTCTTATACCGTTGGCTGAAGCCAACGGCAATTGAGAGGAAGAATCTCCCTTTTGGGCTGAAGCCAACTGTAATTGAGAGGAAGAATATACCTGGTGTTTTTTTTACTTCAGCCACTTATCAAACCAGTCAAACGCCTCTTTCTGCATATCGGAGTCAAACTTGTGCTCGCCCGGGTAGAAGGTACATTTGTATCTGTCTGAAGCACCTGCTTTTTTGTATACCTCGCTGAGGATTTTGTCGGCAGCATTCATCTCCGGTACAGTATACAGATCGTCATTTGTATCATTCAGTACAAGAGTTGGAAGCGGAACCCTTAAACCAAGTATTTCGGGAAAATCCAGCTCATTGGGCAGTATTGGCACATAGGTCATCCATGTGTGAGTGAATGACTTATTGAGAACAAAGTCTTTCCATGTTGTCATGAATCCAACGCATACAGCACATTTGATCCTGCTGTCGAGTCCGCCTGTGAAGACTGTCCGCATACCCCCACCTGACAATCCCCCACAGCCTATCTTATCCTTTATCACATCTTTCCTGGCACTGAGGATATCCAGTGCAACCCTGTCTTCTGCCATAAAGACCCCCGGCCATGTTGTACCTGCGCTGAAAAGCGATTTTGCCATTATATGCTCATGTTCACCTGCCCAGCTGTTATATTTTTCAATATTCTTCGGATCCTCAGGGTTGTTGTCATTAAGCCCATCTCTTTGCTGTTCAGGCACATCCTGCATCAACACTCTACGGCTTGCGAAGGGGAAGGCATCTGATACAAGCACAACGTATCCTCTTTTTGCTACCTCATTTGCCCATGCTCTTCCACTGTAGTAATTTGTCTGATGCTCTTTCATAAGTGGATGCTGATCATCACCGGTCCGGGTGATCTTCCTGGTTCCAAAATACTTATTTCCACCATGATCATGAAATGCGAGTATGCCTGGTAAAGGAGTTTTTGCGTCTGCTGGCTTCAGGAGTATAGCATCAGTGGGACGACCATACGGCAGTCTCCATGTAAGTTCTTCAATATGAAGACCATCCCATATATATTGCTTCTTAACTGTAACTTCAGGAGCTGATCCTATATTGGGAACAGCAAGCCTGTCTCTGACTTTTGCATCTGCAGCCTGGTGCCATTTTTTTATGTCCGTCCACTCTTTCCTTCGAAAAGAGAGCGATGGCATTTTATTATTGGCCAGGGATGTTGCCCATTCACCATATTGTCCTATTAAGCTGAGGTTTTCTTCTTGTGTCATTCTGTTAATATTTGTTTCTGAAATTATTTCGGGAAAGGGTATAGAACTTTCATTACCTGATGCCAGGCTTTCTGTGAATCTGCTGCCGGCAATACCTAATCCTGCCATTCCGGCATATTTGATGAATTTTCTTCTGCTGTTTTTCATACCAGGTTAAATTAGCTGATTTATCACAATGAAGGTACAATAAAAAATTTTTAACCGCAAAGCAGAATCTTGACTGATAGCTTTTTCCAGCTACAAAGAGTTCCACTGAGGTTCACAGAGTTCCACAGTTCCACAGAGTGAAGAGGATTGATCAATTGATAACTCTGTGCTCCTCCGGATTTCCTCTGTGTAAGTTCTTAAATATATGAAGCTAAGACCTTCCAGTGTTAATAACAGACAGATATTAAGTCAATGGTGTTTGAAGGATTTATTTCTTCAACCTAATTCTTACCTTTATATCAAACCTTCTTCTATACTGAAAAAATGAAATACTTTAAATTTTCGTTGCTGCTGATTCTGGTAATCCTTCTATGGATGTGCAGAGAATCTTCTAAGAAGGGTTCTTTTACAAAGAATGATTTTATTGATCCTCCGATATATTACTGGCCCAGACCATTGTATTTCTGGAATAATGCAACTGTCACCGCAGATGTACTGATTGAACAGATGCAGTCACTCAGGGATAAATGCGGATACGGAGGATTCGGGGTTGTCCCGTTCGGTAGGGACTTCAGTCCTGAATATTTGTCAGAGGAGTATCTGAAACTATATGGTACAATGCTGGAAAAAGCAAAGGACCTGGGTATGACAATAAGCCTTTATGACGAATTCGGTTTTCCCAGCGGATCGGTAGGGGCTTTTGCCGAAGGTGATGGGAAACCACGTTTCCGGCAGAAATATCCTGATCAGACTATACAGAGGCTCGATAAAGCAGAAGAAGAGATAACAGGCCCGGTTATTTACAGGAAAAAGGTCCCGGAAGGAAAACTTATGGGTGCTGTTGCAATGGACTTAAAGAGTAAGGAACGAATCGATATTACAGGAAGTGTTACTGATGGTATGCTTAAATGGGATGTCCCGTCAGGGAAATGGAAAATCATGTTCTTCAATTGTGTGATTGATGGTAATCCGTTAGCAGATTATCTAGATCCTGAAGCTGTGGGTTATTTTACAAAAATGGTACATGATGTTTACTATGACCGTTTCAAAGATTATTTCGGTACAGTTATTTCCGGAACTTTTTTTGATGAGCCTTCAATGTATCGTGCACAATTCCGGATGTGGACGCCCATGTTTAATGAAAAATTCACCGGTAAACATGGTTTCAGTCCGGTCACACTTTACCCTGCTTTATGGTATGATATTGGTGACGAAACATGGTCAGCCCGTAATTATATGTTTGGTTTTCGTGCGGAATTGTATTCAGAGGGATTTCATAGGGTAGTCAGTGACTGGTCTGTAGCTCATGGAATAACAGCTACAGGTCACACGGCTCCGGAAGAAGCAATTATTCCGGCAAACGGACCGGGTGATCTTATGAAGTCATTTAAATACCTTGAGATCCCCGGAATTGATAAGATAGGTGGCCACCGGCCTGCAGAAAAGTTCTATAAATTAGTCAGTTCCTCAGCTAATAACTGGGATAAGAAACTTGTGATGTCGGAGACATTTGGTGCAATGCCAAATTACGATGAACCGGGAGACCTGGCGTGGAATGATATTTGGTCGATTGCCAATGACCAGTACACCAAAGGAATAAATATGCTCATCCCTCATGCTGTCTGGTATGATAATACAAAGGTCACCTATAAACCTGAGCTTTCATACCGGAGTACGCTATATGCCGACAGCCTTAAGGATTTCACAACTTATCTCTCCAGGCTTAATGTGATTTTGCAGTCGGGAGGAAGACATGTTGCGGATATTGCAGTACTTTATCCTGTGCATTCTCTTTTAGGTGATCATTATTTCTATACAGAAACAGGTCCTGCCAATGTCGACGGATGGGTTGATCCCGAAAACAGCTTCTTCAATGATGCTGTCTCAAAGATAGACTATGTTGATATCGGGGGTTGGCTTATGAATGGTAACGGCCTCGATTTCACCTATATTCACCCTGAAGTTCTGGATGAAAAATGCTCTGTTGCCGGGAGCAGGCTTGAATTGAAAAACAGTACAAACTATGAGAATTACAGCGTACTCTTACTTCCTTCCTGTTATATGCTTTCTCTGAGCAACCTGAGGAAAGTGGTTGAATTTTACAATTCCGGAGGAATGGTTGTCTTTACCAGCCGTCTTCCGCATAAGTCATGTGAAACCGGAAAGGATATGGAGGTTGACAGTCTCATCAGATCTGTTTTCCCCGGACTGGAGGATGATGCCTGGGAAATGAAAGAAAATGAAAAAGGAGGCAAAGCCTTCTTTATGCCCGATCCTGATGCAGTTGGAATCTCGGAAATTTTATATGGTTCCGGACTGTATTTTGATGTCAGCTATCCGTTAAACCCTGATATTCAATATATTCATAAAGTCGTTGACAACAGGAATGTCTATTTCTTTGCCAATTCAGGGAAGAGCGGTATTCAAACTGAAGTAACGCTCAGAGGTAAAATCAAGGTTGAAGAATGGGATCCTCACACAGGTGAAATCAGGAAGGCTGAAACCAGATATTCTGAAAATAAGTCTTCAGGTTCAAATTCAACAGTTGTTGAAATAAACCTCAAGCCTTATAATTCAATATTCCTTATTGAAAAAGAGTAGTCGTCAGACTTTCTATTTTATAAGTTTTCTGATAGTTGGTTCAAGCTCTTCGGCTATACGCAGCATGCCGATGTCATTCGGGTGGACTCCGTCAACGGTACCCTCATAGTCATCGCCGATAAGACCTTCACCTTTCCTGTAATAGAGTTGCTTTATTCCCGACTTCTTTAAAGTGTCATATGCTCTTTTCAATTCCAGATTTTTCTTATGGTTTTCTGATTCAAGAGGTTTGGTGAATCCGTTTACATAGGGAAAAGCTTCAACAAGTAAAACAGGAACATCAGGTCTTTTCTCCTTCAGATATTTTACCAGTGCAACTGCTCTTTCGTAGATGAGGTCTCTTGTTGTATTAGGATTGCAATCAATGACATACAGAACTGCATCAGTTTCGCACAAGGCTTCTCCAACCGAAAGGTCGAATGTACCGCTTCCGCTGAAGCCCATGTTTATAAATGGCCTGTCGAGTTTCCTTGCCAGGATATTGGTAAACAGTAACCCGGGCCTTGATGCACAGCCTCCCTGTGCAATGCTGCTTCCGTAATATACAACAGGCTTTTTTGCAATAAGATAATTCTCCTGTGGCATTGTGATGGAAGCCGGGTTACTGATACCTATCGATACTGTATCTGCTCCATCATATAGCGGAAGATTCAGGAGGTACTCCCTGTAATTATTGCCCGCTCCCCCCACCATCATGAATTCATTCCTTTTACCCTGTACTCTTCCCGTATTGATGTACTTCCAACTTCCATCAACATATGAATAAAGGTCCACACCTTTTATCCCTGTAAAAGGCATATGATCCATAACAGCGTCATTCTTTACTGCCCACCTTACTGCAATAAAAGGGGAGTTTGTCCTGAAACGTATGGAGATGCCTGCTGAATGTTGACCGAGATTCCACACGGGTTCCCTTAACTTATCCTTATAATTTGCAGGGAATCTGGCATAGTTCTTTTCAGAATGAAATCTTCCTATTATGGTAAACTGCTGACCATCATAATATTTAATGGTGTCAATTGATTGTGCCTCAATTAAGACAATAGATGTAAGCAATGCCAGTCCAAAACTGAATATAGTCTTCATAAACTGTTTTTAGGCTTCTTCAACAACTTTCCATCCAACTGAATCGGCAAATGCAAATACCGGCTCCTTCAGATCACCATAGAATGTAACCCTGTGCCATCCCCATGCAGACCATTGTCCGAATAGTTTTTCAATATCACCAACAGGTTCGGCGCATATCTTGGTTCTGCATGCCCTGTCATCCGGATCATTGCCAACAGCTTTTGCCTGGTGGAAGAGCATCTCTTTTTTTGAAGCATCAACTTCAAGGGTAGTTGTCAGGTAATCAACAGGAAGTACTGATCTGACAGATGCTCCCTGCCTGTCTTCGGAATGGGTCATTATTGTGAAAGGATTAACAGGCCCATCAGGTCCGAAAGCCTTATTAGAAGCAACACAATGTGCATATATGATCTGGCGTTTTGAGGTATCTATAACAGGATCGGAGATATACCCCGGCCGGCCTGTCATATTTGTGAATGTAACCATCGTTGCTGTTGATCTGACATCAGCTTCGCAGGCACCTACAAGCCCATCATTCAGAAGTTCATGGAATCCAAGACATGGATATGCATGAATATGTCCTCCATAGAATCCTCCCAGGCAATTGATTGTTATGCCATTGGCATTATGGGTTTTTAGTACTGACTTCATTCCCAGATACATGGCAGCCGAGGTTTGCAGTGTCTCATCAGGAATATCGATGATTTCGGTTGCCGATTTTTTCCATTTTTTAACAATGGCTTCTGCTTCATCCTTATCTGCTGTCTCCCAGGCTTTATTGACTTCGGCAAAGGTTATGTACTCAACCGGGATACCCAGAATTGCATCTGCAGCTCCTGATTTATGATCGCGGGCTACCAGTATCCTTGACTCCTTATTCATCCTCCGGCATTCTTCTGCACCCAAAGCTTTCAGATTATCAGGTTTGCATGTCAGGTTGCCTGGTTTTGGAGTTGAATTAATCCTTGCAGTTCTTGTCGCTGCGGCAAACCCGGCTGCTGTTCCTCCTTTGCTTATTACATCAAAACAACTTACTGCTGTCAGAAGATCCTGCGTGCGCGACGAAGCCACAAATCCTACATTTGGCCAGTCGGGTTTTGTCTGCTGAAGGGCATGCAGTGAATAGATATTCCTGATCTTCAGTTTTTTTGCAGATCCGTTTGATGGTGCTGCGCCAAGAAATGACACAGGCTTAAGGGCAAAACAAGCTCCGCAGGCTGCACATGCAGAAATAAATCCACGCCTTGAGGTACGCAAGGTTGTTTTTGAGGAATAGTTAATTTCAGATTTCATGGTTATTATTGTTTATAAATATTTTGGTAAGGATCATTCTATTACATTAATTATTATGCTGGAGATGTTAGTTTTATCATGATAGATCCTGTGGGTCGCTTTCTGAAAATCCTTCTCATCGGCCTGGTAGATATCAACAAATTTCTGCGGATTGCGGTCAACAAGAGGAAACCAGGAGCTCTGAACCTGGATCATAATACGGTGCCCTTTCCTGAAGCAATGGGCTACATCGGGTAGCGCATATTTAACCTTAGCCGGTGTTTCCGGAACAAATGGCTCCGGCTTCTCAAAGCTGTTTCTGAATTTTCCTCTCATTACCTCACCCCTGACAAGCATCTGGTATCCATCCAGCTTGCAGCTTACTTTATCATCTGCCTGGTTGCTGTAATTATCAGGGTAGACATCGATCAGTTTGACAACCCAGTCAGCATCGGTTCCGGTTGTTGAAACCATCAGGTCAGCAATAACAGGTCCTGCAAGTACTACGTCATCTTCCAGAGGCTCTGTCTGATATACCATTACATCAGGCCTTCTGGATGCAAACCTCTGGTCATTTTTCATGTACTCCTGTGTCCTGGACAGGTGAATACCGTCATCGTACGGGACCGGTTTAGACGGATCGCTTACATATTCATCATAGCTATCCTGTTCCCTTGATGCAGTAAAAGAAAGAAGCCCATCCTTCTGCAGGTAAAGAATTTTTTCTGTACTTTTTTCAGGGGGCCATCTCTCAAATTTGCGCCATGTATCCGATCCTGTTTCAAAGATAAATGCTTCAGAAGGAGCAGAAACAGATTTATTGTTAAGATACTTCTCGAAGAAAGGGAATTCCACATTTTCCTGGTACCATGTTGCTGTGTTTTTCTCAGGTTTTATGTCGCACATTATCTCACTGGCTTCACCATACCAGCCTCCTGTTCCTCCTGACCATCCTCCGTGATACCATGGCCCCATGACAAGGTAGTTATGATTTCCTGTGTTCTGTTTCTCAAGAGCCTCGTAAGTGTGCAAGGCACCCCAGCAATCCTCCGCATCAAAGAAACCTCCGACAACGAGTGTGGCAGGTTTGATATCTTTAAGATGGGTACGGATATTCCTGGCTTTCCAGAAATCATCATAATTGCCATGCCTCATAACATCATTCCAGAACTTTAATGTATCTCCGAAATACTTAAGCTGAACATTCTTTACAGGGCCCAGTTCAAGGAAAAATTTGTAGTTATCCTGAGTATAGTATTTAAAAGGTTTAGGTCCTTTATCAGGTGTGATTGGTTCTGGTCTTGGCTTTCCGAATGAGGAGTAAAAGTTGAATGCATCCATCATCATGAAGGCTCCGTTATGGTGCCAGTCATCACCTATAAACCAGTCGGTTACCGGTGCCTGAGGCGATACTGCCTTTACCGCAGGATGGGCTCCGGGCAATGAAGCAGAGGCGTAAAACCCGGGGTAGGAGATGCCATAAATTCCCACATTCCCGTTATGGGAAGTAAGATTTTTCATGAGCCATTCAACAGTGTCATATGTGTCACTGCTCTCATCTATGTCGCGTTTCCCTTTCTTCTCAGGATTATGCGGACGAATATCAACAAATTCGCCCTCGCTCATCCATCTTCCTCTGACATCCTGATATACAATTATATATCCTTCTTTTACAAACAGCATTGAGGGAATAAGTGACCGGTGGTACTTATCTTCACCATAAGGAGAGAGCGAATATGGAGTACGCGTGATAATTACAGGATGTTTTTTTGATTTGTCAGCAGGTTCATAGATTGTTGTGAAAAGTTTCACACCGTCGCGCATTGCGATGTAATGTTCTGTTTTTATGTAGTTTTGACTTATATAAGCTGCCTTTTCATCTTTTTGTGCATATGAACTTAAGCCGATACCCAGTATCAGTATGAATATTGTCTTTTTCATTTGGCAGATATTATTTTTTTTCGTAAATTATATCCTTCGATCCCGAAATGGTATTGCCCCCGGCTGTAACTTTTGAACTTTTCTTTCCAACGATGATCGCTGTTTTCTGATTCCCTTTTCCTGTTGAACGGATTGTATTGTTTTTAATAACAATATCATGAGTTTCTCCGCCTACATAGAATCCTGCTGACTCCTTAACTGTTCCGTTGTTTTCAATAGTATTTCCTGTAAATGTGTTTCGGTGACCTGCGTTCTGTTCATTTTCATTACGAAACAGTACACCGTGGTTTGCATTTTCGTAAACACGATTGTTTTCGAAGATATTGTCGGTATCCTTATGTCCGATCGAAATTCCATTGTCGAGGTTGGCATAAATGGTATTATTCCTGAAGACACCATTCTGTACTCTCCAGCATAAGTAGAGTCCGTCGCCTTTATTGTGATGGCTTATGCAGTTTTCAACAATTGGTCTGTCGGATCCGGTACCCGGATGAAAACCGAGTCCGTCGCCGTAGGATGCCTCGCAACCTTTAAGTGTAATATTTTCAGTAACCTGCAAGCTGAAAGAGTCGCCATTGAATTCATTGACCTGTACATTTTCGACAAGACAGTTTTTCGATTTATGAATATAAACACCTCCTCCGCGACAGCCGTTGATATAGTCGTTGGTGGCTTTGTTTCCTTCTATTAGCAGGTCCGATATTTTTACATTTTGTGCATTGACAGCCTCAATTATTGAGCAGCCGTTTGATACTACTCCGTTTAATTCAGCAACATAATCATATACTGTTCCGTTGTCAAAATAGATTACATTATTTGTGATATCTGTTATTACTGCCGTTGTGACATCCCATCCCTGGTTATGGGCGTCATCGAACAGCTGAATGCCCATTCCCTTTTTAAATCCGCTGGCATCTTTTACAACAGCTTTCATCATTCCCCAGTCGGCATCTATTATGTAGCTGGTTTTAAATCCATTACATTTTTTAAGTATTGATGATTTCCCTGATCCTTTCAGTGTTATATTGTCAGATAACCTTACAGGACCGGTTACATCGTAGGTTCCCGGATTCAGTTTAACAGTTCCTCCTCCTCTTGTTTTAACTGCATCAACTGCTATCTGTATTGCAGCTGATGTAAATCCGGGTATGTCAGCATCAGATCCGCCTACAGTGATAAGCTGTTCCGCATATCTGACATCCACCAGTCCGATTCCCTGTCCGATGCTTGTTAAGCTTAGACATAATAATACGATTGCTAATACTGTGACAGATGTAAACTTTTGTTTCATAACTTGTTAAATTTAATTAAGAGTTAAAATAAATATTTAACCACAAAGGCACTCAAAGTGATACACGAAGGCACACAAAGGGATAATTAAAAAACAACTCTTTTTATGCCAGCTTTTAAATGTCTAACATTAAAATTTACTAATAAACCTAATTTGCAGTTAGATAATTTTAAATACGTCTTCTATATTCATTTACTAAATTTACTTTGAGTTCCATTGTGCAATCCTTTGTTGCCTTTGTGGTTAAAAAATTTTAACCCTTAATTGGCATTATTAGTTTATGTTTATCATTTTTGTTTCATCTCTTCTATCAATTCTCCTATTAATATCCGGCTTTTATCCCATGTTTCTGCTTCAAAGCTCCATACATCAAGATTGCCTATCGAATTGGGACCAAATGGTTGCCTAATAATGGAGTTAACAATAGAATCAACTCTGATATTATTGCCGTCAGCTTCAGCAAGGAGCCTCATAAATTCATATTCCTGTACTCCGTCGCGCATGGTTTTAAGACGGATTGAAGGACATGGACCATTTACATTTGGAATTACTCCCGGGGCATATATCATAAGTGCGCTTCCATTTATCTTTTTAAAAGTGAACTCTGCCTCCTTCTCTGATCTCTCTTTGGAAGCATCTTTCCACGATTCAGTGTCGTACCATCCGTTTACCCATCCTGCACCTGCACCCCAGCTGAGCCAGGAAAAGGTGCGGTATTTCCAGCAGCACCAGCTTATTGCCCTGTCGTTCACCAGTGGAAGATCGAGAATTGTAGAGCTGCCCACCCAGCTGTTTATTTTGCTCTCATAAAGCATAGGTCCGTAAAGCCATACCTTTATACCCATTTCCTGGTACTTCCTGATTGTATTGTAGTCATATTCAATTGTATGCGATGCCCATGAGCTTATTGAGTTCTTAACTATCTGCAGTGCTTCCTCTGTGTATCCTCCGTCAATCCTGAACAAGGCTTCAGGGTAATATTCCCTGAACATATCACCATAATAAACCATCCTGCTCCATGCTTCAGGGAAATATGATTCATCGAGACCATTCAGATATACTGTGATATCTGTTTTTTCAGGGTCAATCAGGGATTTGAAATGGGTGCGGACGTTTTTAATAAAATCAATATATACAGCCCTGTTTTGCGGTTCCCGTTCAACATCAGGTTTACCGATGTCTGGCCATCCTCTGGTCCCGTGTTTGCCATAAACATCGAATGGCAGCACAAATGTTTCGATTGGTTCTCCGTAGCCCGGGCCATATTCGTAACCATATTCAGCGGTAAATGCTTTTCCGGTGAAATATTTTGAAAGGCGCTCATCAACCTGTTTCCAGTCAATGTCTGTTTTTCCGATCCGGTTCGTCTTCAGATCCGGTTCGTAAGTGGGGTCGAGCATAGCGATCCTGTTGCGTTTAAGTAGTTGATAAACAGATAATTCCTGTTTTTCATTCATGCTTTTCATGAATCCTTCATGCTGAAGGCTTGCTTTGAACCTGTTCTTGTTAGGTATAGCAAAATCCCATACTGAAAGTTCCACCGGGATCTGCTTTGTTTCACTGCCGATTGTTACAGAAAGCATTGTATTATATATCCCCGGCAGGGTCTTCTCTTTTTCAAAAGGAACATACTGATCAATCCAGACTATCATTGATTTCTGATTATCAATCCTGTTATTGAAATCGGGCAGCCACAGAGGATAGGTCCAACGCCTTGTTACGAGTGATGAGTCATCCTGTATGTATTGAAAAGGGATGAGTGCATCCGGATACCATCCGTTGCCGAGTGAAGCTACCGGATAACCTGTGCTTGGAGATTTTACCTCCACTGACCATTCAAGGAAAAGTTCAGGTTTGATGGCGAATTGTATGTTATTCCCTTCGAAAGCCGGCATCTCAATCCTGATATTATCAAGGATATCAGTGGTATTATTGGATATAACAAGCTGGAATGATATGTATTCCCCTCTTGCGGAATGCAGTGTAACCTTTTTTCCGTCGAAGATCAGGTTTTTTTTCAACATATCTTCCTGTTGTACAGGGGCATCCTTAAGAATAAGAAACCTGTTATCAATAATTGTATTTGAAGTTGGATCAAGCCTTACGGATGAAGGCAAAACGTAGATGCCCCAGTCTGATGAGTTTTCAGCTTTATCGCCTGAATTACAGCTGAATGCAAAAACAGAGCCAAGCAGAATAAGGGTAAGGTTCTTCATAAAGGTTCAATATTTGAAAATATCTGCCTGGTACTGACAGGCTTTTTACAGGATTAATTAACTGATTTAAAATTAGTAATAAAAATTAATATTGAGTCTACTCCGAAGAGTATATTTTTTTGCCACCAAGGCTCCAAGGCACAAAGTTACACCAAGAATAAGTCATTGAAAGATAAGCCCTTGGTGAACCTTGGTGTCTTTGTGTCTTCGTGGCAATTTCTTTTTTGGATTTATCGGAGTGGACTCAATATTAGAAGGTATATTTCTGGTATCTGATAATTCGAATCAGTATATTTATGGCTATATGTATATATACTTTTCATGCTGATAATATGAATTCAAAAGAAAGAGTACTTCATCCTCGGTCCCGGACATACATATATCCAGGCTGATACTCCACTGGAGAACATTGTTGCCATGTATGACACTGCCTTTTCCTATATATAGATTCAGTAAATATTTCCAGATGAAATTTTTGTTATATTGTGTCCATCAAAAATCTTTTTAATCAATTAAAATGACGTTAAAAAATTACACTGTGCACAGGCCGGTTCAGGCAATGTGGATGACAGTAGGAACAATCGGATTGTTCTTTTTTATTTTCGGATTTGTAACATGGCTCAACGGAATCCTTATTCCCTATCTGAAGATATCTTGTGAACTGAACCATTTTGAATCGTACCTGGTAGCGTTTGCATTTTATGTTGCTTACGTTATAATGGCAATACCATCCTCATGGATTCTGAAAAGAACAGGTCTTAAATCAGGTATGATGTACGGATTATTTGTCATGGCAGTTGGGGCGCTTTTCTTTGTACCGGCTGCGATGACCAGAACCTATGGGATGTTTCTTACCGGCCTTTTTGTTATGGGTACAGGGCTGGCCATACTTCAGACTGCCGCAAATCCATATATTACATTGCTCGGGCCGATCGAAAGCGCAGCACAGAGGATCAGCATTATGGGTATCTGCAATAAATCTGCAGGGATAATCGCCACTTTCCTGTTTGGCGTTATGGCTCTCAGCGACGGCGATGCCCTGCTTGCAAGCCTTAGAAGCATGGATGATATACAGAGAGCCACAACTCTTGATGAACTGGCTTCAAGAGTGGTGATTCCCTACCTCGGAATGGCGATAATTCTGGTCCTGATAGGCATTTTTGTCAAGAAATCAGGATTGCCTGAGATTGATCCCAATGGTAAGAATAAGGAGGAGGATGTTAAGGAGAGCGGTGCCCGGTCCTCTATCTTCCAGTATCCCTACCTGCTTCTGGGAGTCATTGCGATATTTTGTGATGTAGGACTGGAGATTGTAGCCGGCGATACAATAATAAGCTACGGACTTAGTCAGGGAATACCCATTTCCATTGCAAAACACTTTACATCACTCGTTATGATTGCCTCAATAATTGGTTATACTATCGGAGTTATTGCAATACCACGTTTTATATCACAAAGTAAAGCTCTCCGTACGTGCGCAGTACTGGGTATAATTCTTACGGCTCTTGCAATAAGTACACCAGAAACGGCTTCAGTAGTCTTCATTGCACTGCTGGGGATGGCCAATTCGCTGATATGGCCTTCAGTATGGCCACTTGCAATAGATGGTCTGGGACGGTTTACCCGGATTGGCTCATCTCTGCTGATAATGGGTAACCTGGGTGGTGCCCTGGTCCCTTTACTCTACGGAAGGCTGGCAGATGTATTTAATCCGCAGCAGGCCTATCTGGTTTTAATACCGTGCTACTTCTTTATTTTATATTTTGCAATGCATGGACATAAGCTGGGAAAAAGAACAAAGCCGGTGCCGGAACCATTGTGATTTCTTATTCTTAAATTGCACCTGTAACATTTCAGATGGGATATATACTATACTAATTCACAGATTATGAAAAATTTAACAAGAAGGAGCTTCATTAAAACCGGAACAATGGCAACCATAGGAATGGGAATGCTATCTGATCCGGGATACGCATCAGAAGCATCTGCAAAAAATGTCAGGATTGCAGTTATCGGTACCGGAAACAGGGGCACGGGGCATGTTCATAATCTTCTTACAATTGAAGGTGTTGAGATTGTTGCAGTGTGCGATCTGGAAGAGATCAGGGCCCGGAATGCAGCTGACCTGTGTGTAAAGGCCGGAAGGAAAAAGCCTGCCATTTATGCCGGGGATCATTTTGCTTACAGAAACCTGCTGGATAAGGAGAAGACAGATGCGGTCATTATAGCAACCTACTGGGATTCGCATACCGCAATTGCAGTGGAGACTTTGAACAGAGGAGCATATCCGGGAATCGAGGTTCCTGCAGCCCTTACAGTTGAAGATACATGGAAGCTTGTTGAAACCTCCGAGAAAACAGGTATCCCCTGCATGATGCTTGAGAACTGGAGCTTCAGGCAGGATAACCTGGCTGCCCTGAATATGAAGAGGCTCGGTCTTTTCGGTGAGATCGTCCATTGCCACTGTGCCCACTCACACGACTGTATTGACCACTGGTTTTTCGACAGTAAGACCGGCGATCAGAGGTGGCCTGCCGAATACCTTCTCAAGTATAACAGGGATCAGTACCCGACCCATAGTGTGGGGCCTGTAATAAGCTGGATGGATATCAACCGCGGCGATATTTTTACAGAGATCTATTCCACAGCTTCAGCTTCAACAGGGATTAATTCATACTTTAACAAAAAGTTCGGTCCCGATCATGCCAACTCAAAAATCAAATGGAAGCAGGGGGATATTGTGACATCACTACTTAAAACAAGGTCAGGAAAAACTCTTGTAATCAATTACGATATGCAGCTTCCAAGGCCCTATTCAAACAGGTGGTTGCTTGAAGGTACCCTTGGAGTATATGATGAAGAGAAAAGTTCCATTTACCTTACTGATTTGAGTCCGAAGTATCACGAGTGGGAACAGTGGAAGCCTTATGAGGTACAGTATAACCACAAATGGTGGCAGGCCGATTTATCCTCACAATCTCATGGGGGAACCGATTATGTAATGATGAACGAGTTCATTAATTCCGTTAAGGCAAAGGGCCCGGCACCAATTGATGTTTACGACTCGGCAGTAATGACTGCAATTGTTGAATTGTCAGGTTTATCTATAGAGAAAAATGCACCGGTTCCCTTCCCTGATTTTACAAAGGGGAAATGGCAAACCAATAAACCATATTTTGCATTGGACAGAAGTCTTTAACCCCTCTAAGAAAATGATATTCATTTAATAAAGGGGGCTGTTGAATAAGTCCTTTGTGAACCTTTGTGTTAACCTTGGAGTACCTTCGTGGTAAAAAACAAAGCATTAAACCACAAAGGCTCACAAAGTAAAGCACAAAGTAACACTAAGGTAAAAACAACTACTTAAAGACTTTTTCATCAGCCCCCATAAGAGGGGGTGAGGCGGAAACAAAGTCTGGGAAAATTTGTTAGTTTAACAAGTTGATTTTGATAAGTTTGTTTTAGTACTATCTATTTAAGATTTAATAGTACCAAAGTATGAAAGTAAAATTTTGCAGAACAGAAGTTGAATTTCCAAGTGAGAAGCTTGGCGAATTGAGGGATTCAAATGAGCTTCTGAATGATCTCAGTGCATTAAATTCCAGAATTGAGCAGGATGGTTATCTGCTATTGAGGGATTTTTTTGACAGGGAAACTGTTTTAAAAGCGCGTGATGCCATTGTAAGATATATGGACGAAAACAATGCGCTTGTTAAAGGAACACCTTTACTTGAAGCTGTCATGCCCCGGACAGGTAAAGAGGTAAGAATGACCGGTCAGAGTGTGATCACCCATCATCCGCAATCACTTCAGCTTTTTGAAAACAGTAAACTTTTTGATTTTTTTAAATTGTTTTTCGAAGATGATGCAGTAACATATGATTATAAATGGTTGCGTGCTGTTGGGAATGAGAACTTTACCGGTTGCCATTATGATGTTGTATATATGGGAAGAGGTTCTAAAAATGTTCATACCGTCTGGATCCCTATTGGTGAAATACCTGTCAGCCAGGGAACTCTCGCCATCTGTGAAGGTTCGCACAACCTTGAATCATTTGCACGTCTGAGAAATACATACGGAGGCATTGATGTTGACAGGGATATGATAAGCGAGGGATGGTTCAGTTCAGATCCTTATGAGATAACCGACAAGTTTGGCGGTAGATGGCTTACAACAAACTTTAATCCCGGTGATATATTAATTTTCGGCCTCTATACTCTTCATGCATCCACAACTAACCTTACAGATAAGTTCAGGATAAGCTGTGATATACGTTTTCAACCCAAAGGAGAGAAGATGGATGACAGATGGGCAGGAAAGAGTCCTGTCGGGCATTATGCATGGGGTAAAGATGAAAGAAAAGAGAGACCTATTTCTGAACTCAGAAAAGAATGGGGAATTTAATTATTTATTGTTTACCAATTAGTTTAACATAATAAATAATGATAAACATCGAAGCAAGCGTTTCAAAAGGTTGGCTCCACAAAAACGGAGGATTCAATTTTGACAACAGGTATTATATGGACCCGGTTTACAGATGGGAGCAGGATAGTACTATAAATAAATTCGTTAAGGAAAAATTTCCGCGCTATACTATCTATAACATGGAAGCAAATCTTCTGCAGGCAAAACATGTAAAGGATAATCATGTGCTGGTCGGAGCCATTCAGCCAAATATGATACTGGCTACAATTTTGGGAGCTGAGTTCTCTTTTTTTGAAGACAAGGATGCAGATGTCGCAGGAAAACCTCTTGAGTTTATTGCCAGAAAGGAAGAGTTACCTTCAATATCAGCAATCCTGGGACATCCCCTTGTAAAGGATCTTGAAAATCAGATTAAGGATATAAGCGAGACCAGGCCGGATATGAAGGTTATTCCGCCATTTTTCTGGGATGAATCGGGAAGGGCGACCATTCATGGCATTATAACCACATCGCTGAAGCTTACAGGTGATAACATAATGATCACCATGATGTCGGATCCTGATCTGGCACATGCCATACATCAGTGGATTGTTGATGCCTACATAGCTCTTATTCAGCATTTTGCGGACACAGGCAAGCTTCCTGTGACCTCCATACATGTTGGTGAATGTGCCGGGACAATGATCTCATCCGAACTATATGATGAGTTTATTGTGCCCTATATCAGCCAGCTGGGTGAAAAGCTTGGATTGGTACGCATTCATACATGCGGTATTTCTGATCATATCATGAAGCCAATATCAAAGATTAAGAACCTGAACATAATCGATACAGGTTCAGGAACATCCATCAGCAAAATCAGAGAGCTTATGGGACCGGATTTTACAATTCATATTGCTCCACCAATGGAGCTTTTAATGTCTAATGTTCCGCAATCACAGATACTTGACTGGCTCAATAAAACTCTTGATGAGAACCAGGGAGGTCCGCTCCAGATAGCTTATCATATTGAGCCAGACTATGAGCTTGGCAACTGCCTGGTGATGCATGATGAACTTGAAAGGAGAGGGCTGATTGAGAACAAGAGGCTGTATTAAGTAATAAAGAAAGCATAATCAATTACCGTTGGCTTCAGCCAACGGTTGATAAAGCAGATAAATTATGGACTTTAGTCCGTAATTATTGGGCTAAAGCCCGGGTAAGTAAATTGTAGTTTACCGTTGGCTGAAGCCAACGGTAGTTGACTCAAACATCCGATTAAATATCTATTAATCAAAGTATTAAAAGTTATAGTTTAAGAAGTATTTGTATGAAAATCATTCAATTTATAATTCTGGTTATTATGTTTACATCATGTACCAACCCAGGCAAAGTTCTTTACCAGGAACTGACTCCTGATGAATTCAGTACCAGGCTTGCTGAATGCCCTGTAGCATACCTGCCTCTCGGTACTCTTGAATGGCATGGCGACCACCTGCCTCTCGGTTCAGATGGGATGCAATCGCTTGGGGTTTTTAAAATTCTGGCACAGGAAGCGGGAGGCATTGTTATGCCAATGCTTTTTATTGGTCCTGATGGTTATGACACAATCATCAATGGCAGGGAATATTATGGAATGGACTGTGCAAGAATTAAAAACCCCAAGCGATTTTATGAAATTCAGCAGTTGCCGGGAAGCGCTTACTGGGTGCCGGATTCAACATTCGATATAATGATGAATGGCATAATGAAACAGCTGAGCCGGGCAGGATTCAAAATTGTTATTGCGCATGGTCACGGACCATCGACAAATTACATCGGGGCCAATGCTCAGATATTCAGGGAAAAGTATGATCTTACAGTTATGAATTGCTGGGGCAACGATAAAGATGATCTTTGCCTTATGTGCGACCATGCAGGTGCCAACGAGACTTCAATAATGATGTATCTTCATCCGGATCTTGTTCATATGGAGAAACTTCCGGCTGATACCTCTGTATGGCCAAAAGGAATGCTTGGGAAAGACCCCAGGATCCATGCCAGCAGTAAACATGGTAAGGATATTATTGATTTTGAGGTTAAAAAGATGCAGGCTATAATAGAAAAAGAACTGGAGAAGCTAAAGTTGCTGGCGCGGATTTAGCGGAGCGTAATCCGTGTCTTTTGTTTTTGGCACCAATTACAACCAAACGAAGGGAGCTTGCCGAAGGCAAATTAGCGCCTGCGATATAACATTTAATTAATCATTCTATGAGATATCTGCTTTTGATTTTACTCTTTCTGGAATCAACTGCCTCTGCTCAGGATTCTAAGATCAGGGAGGTTAACAGGCCTATGACGACTTTCCCATATTCTGATCCCGATCCGGTTCCTAAAATTGGGAGGGTTTATCCGTACTTCAGGTTTGACGGATTTACAAACAAGCCTGTAATTCAGTCCTGGAAAATGGTGGAACTGGAGAATGATTACATCAGGTTGGCCGTAATGCCTGAAATGGGAGGAAAAGTATGGGAGGCATATGAAAAATCGGAGAACTTTCCTTTTGTTTTCACCACCAGGGCGGTCAAATTCCGCGATATTGCTTTGCGGGGGCCATGGACCACCGGTGGCCTTGAATTTAATTTTGGAGATATAGGTCATGGTACAACAGTGTCAACGCCTGTAGACTATTTTACCAGGACCAATACTGACGGGAGCGTTAGCTGCTTTATTGGAGCAACTGATTGGGCATCCGGAACTACATGGAGAGTTGAGATAAAACTTGACCCGGATAAAGCATATTTCACTACCCGGTCATGGTGGTATAACAATACTCCTGTTGAGCAGGAGTATTATCACTGGATCAATGCCGGTTTCAAGGCTGAAGGTGACCTTGAATTTATCTTTCCGGGAACACATCATATAGGCCATGGTGGCAGGGGAGATAACTGGCCGATTGACTCAATGGGCAGGCAGATCTCCTTCTACAGGCATAATGACTTTGGAAGCTATAAATCATATCATATAATAGGACGATCTTCAAATTTCTACGGAGGTTTTTGGCATGCCGACAATATGGGCTTCGGCAGATACTCTCCATATTATGAGAAACTTGGGAAGAAAGTATGGATACTCGGATTATCACAGGAGGGTGATAGATGGGAAAACCTTCTTGGTGATAATGATGGCCTGAATGTTGAGCTTCAATCCGGCCGTCTTTTTAACCAGGCTTCACGCGGAAGTGAACGGACTCCATTCAAGCAGGTGGGTTTTTCACCTTATACAACTGATTCCTGGAGCGATAAATGGTTTCCGGTGAAACATACCAGGGGTATGACGCATTCCTCTGCCAGAGGTGTATTAAACATGAGGTTGGACAATGACTGGTTGAAGATTGACTGGATGGCACTTGAAAACCAGAATGACTCACTGGTTGTTTCTAAAAGTGATAAAACCATCATAAGGCAAAAAGTTGTTTTAAAACCCCTGGAGCTTTTTCGCGATTCGGTAAGATGGGAAGGTGATCCGGATAAACTGATTGCGAGGATAGGCAATGATATTATTACTGAAGAATCAGGAGAACCGTTAAACCGCCCGATAGAATCACCGGATAATTTCGACTGGGAATCCGATTACGGATTGCTGGTAATGGGGACTGACCTTGGACGGCAGAAGAATTATAAGGCAGCCGAAGAGTATCTTTTAAAATCACTTGCAAAGAATCCTGATCTTGTTCCGGCACTTACCCGGATGTCGCAGATAAAGTACAGGCAGGGACTATATGATGAAGCCCGAGGATTTGCCGGAAGAGCCCTGGCTGTAAATACTTACGATGCAGAGGCTAATTATTTCTGGGGACTCACCAGCGAGATGACCGGCCATCCTGCAGATGCACTCGACGGGTATTCAGTAGCTGTTCTTTCACAATCGGTAAGACGCGCTGCATACATCAGGTTGGCATGGATGGCTGTTGAAAGAAAAGACTGGTATGAGGCTGACAAGTTGATTGACAGATGCCTCGTTAGTTATCCTCACGATGAACTTGGATGGAATGTAAAAGCTGTAATTAAACGTTATCTTGGGGATAAGGTTACAGCAATTTCAGTCATTGAGGAACAACTGAAGAGGGATCCTTTAAACCATATTTCGCGCTTCGAAAAATATATGATCACCCGGTCAGAATCCGACAAAAAGGAGTTTATAGATTTTATCCGCCAGGAGCTGCCGCATGAAACATTTATTGAACTTGCCCTTCAGTACCATAAATGGAACCTTGATGAAGATGTTTTGATCATATTGGACCTTTCTCCTTCGCATCCGATGGTTCATATCATGCAGGCATTTCTGCTTGACAAAAGGGGCGAGAGAGAGCTTCCCCCGGGAAAACTTGAACTTGCCCTTAACGCATCACCAGAACTTGTTTTTCCATTCCGGACTGAAATGGCAGATATGTTTTCATGGGCTGATAAACGTAAACCAGACTGGAAATGGAAATATTATGAAGCTCTTATTTACTGGCAGAATAACCGCATTGAAGAGGCAAGAAGATTATTCACTGCCTGCTCAGATGATCCTGATTTTGTCCCTTTTTATCTTGCCAGGGCAGCACTTTTCGGTGATCAGAATGATATTGTCAGGAGTTCACTTGAGAAAGCATACAGTCTCGATCCGTTTTTCTGGCGTACAGGCTTGAGGCTTTCCAGATTTTATGCCGGTGACGGACAGCCTTTAAAAGCGCTCGAAATTGCTTCCATGAACTATAAGTCACATCCCGGCAGTTTTATTACGGGCCTTCAATATGCACATATGCTTAAGCTTAACAGGAAATATCCTGAGGCGCTGAATATTCTTGGCAAACTGGAAATGCTTCCTGCTGAAGGAGATGTAAATGCTCACACTCTCTTCAGGGAGACAAATATCCTTTATGCTATCGAACATATGAAAACCCGAAGATGGAAAAAAGCAGTTGTTGCTCTGACCCAGGCAGAGAGATGGCCGGAGAACCTCTTTTCAGGTGAGCCCTATTTCCCTGATAACAGGGTTACACAATTCATGCGTGGATACTGCTTTGAGAAACTTAAAATTCCGACAGAAACTGAGAAGTCATTTACCTATATTAAGGAGTATAAAAATCCTGATGGCCGCAGATACCCTTCCGGCAACAGTCTTACAAAACTTGTTGAGGCCGGATCAAGAGATTATAAAATCATTACCAGCTCTGTTTTTAATGAATTGAAGAGTGATCGTGACAATGAAGTATTAAAAGCATTTCTGGAAATACTCTAAGCCGCCGGCGCGGATTTAGCGAAGCGTAATCCGTGCCTGATTGTTTGTCACCAACTACAACCGACCGAAGGGAGCTCGCCAAAGGCAAATTGGCGCCAGCATGCCCGATGGTTTTGCTGGTGCGGATTTAGCGAAGCGTAATCCGTGCCTATTCGTTGGCGCCAGCAATCAATTGGTTTAACTTACTCCAAACCGATCCAGTTTATAAAACCTTGCAGCGTTATCCCAGTAAATCTTTTTAAGAGATACCTCATCGAGTCCTATACCATCTATTTTCCATTTTCCCTGGATAGGGGTGGGGTGATCGAACACTTTATCAGTTGTCTGTAAATACCTCCAGTGTATTTCATAGAACTTCCTGTGTTCTTCAACAGTGAAATCTTTGCATGGTCCTGCCCCCTGAACATCACATTCCGACCAGTATGCCAGATCGGTTCCGAACATGATACGATCCTGGTTCCTGGTGAAGAACTCATGTCCCTCCCCGGAAGAGTGTTTCCCAAGTTCTCCAATACGGGCTGCAGTGTCGATCCATAGATTAGGGATTTCGTCGAGCCATCTGCCAACAGCTTTTATGTTTTCTGAATATCCTGCTACATGTACTGCAACAAACTTAACGCCAGTGAATTTCCTGTAAACATTATTAACCTGCTCAAACAATGTTTCGAGAGGCGGATATTTGTTTGGGTCGGCAAATGACCATTCAGGATGCAGCTCCAGCTCCTCCCATCTTTCGTTGCCTGGCTCCCATGGCTTGAAAAATGCTACCGGATCACCTGTATGGAAAGCTACCGGAATTCCAAGCCTTTCAGCCCTTTCCCATATCGGAAACAATCTTGGATCGTCAATTGCAATAAGTTTGCCTTCACTGTCTTTAGCATTAAGCCCAAGCTGTTTCAGGTTTTTCAGGGCTATTGCACCTGCCCTGACTGCTTTCTCAAGCATATCAGGAGCTTTGCTGAAAAAATCCGGATCGCTTTCTGCCAGAGACCAGTCGTAAGTGTAATGCAAACCTATCCTGTTCCTGTAAGGTTTAAAAGCTTCAGCCAGTTCATAAAAAGCCTTGTCGCCGGTATAGAGGTCATCCCCTTTTCCTGACAGAGAGGCAATGACTACAGCATAACGGATCAGGTTATCATCCATAACCTGCAATGCTTTCTTTACCTTATCTGGTGTAATATGAACATGAGCATCTATTACCCTTCCTCCGGCCGGTTTTATGTCATTCTGATCAGGTCCGCACCCGGAAATACCTGCCAGTGAAATAGACGCTGCTGCCATACCAGTCTGTTTAATAAAATTTCTTCTGTTTATCATTTCTTTGAACCTCTGTATTCACCTATTTTACCATATACTTCCGATCTTCTGTCTTTTCTCCAAACGCCGTCCCAAACTCCCAGTCCTGCATTGCCTATCCAGTACCACTGCGGATTGAAATTAAGGTCAATTGTTTCAGTAAGAAGAGTGCCCTGGGTTCCGCTCTCCTGCAGGATATCGCCTGCCGGATTAACAATTACACTATGTCCGTCAAATATATTGGTTACGAAAAAGACACCATTGTCAATTGCACGGCTGCGGGCTGTAACTTTCCATGCTTCAGTGGTTCCCCTTACATCTCCCCATATTGGGCAGAGAAGCATCTCAGCTCCGTTCAGCGCAAGGCTTCTTGAGATTTCCGGGAAAGCTATATCCCAGCAAATAAGTATGCTTATTTTCCCAAAATCGGTTGTAAAGACGGGAAAAGTGGTTCCGGGTACTGCCCCCTGCTCTGTTTCTGAGTCGGGAAGCTGAACCTTTTCATAGATGCCCTGTATTTTGCCTTGTCTGTCATATAGTGCAGCAACATTCTTCAATGTATCCCCTTTCCAGCTGTACAGGCCTGATACAATGTACATTCCATATTCTTTGGCTTTTGCCGACATCATCACTGATGCGCTGCCTTCAAGCGTGTTTGCTTCCACTTTCTGCATTCCAAGTCCTGTATCGCAGGTAGGCCATCCTTCAGGAAGGCAGACAATATCGCAGCCAGCTTTACCTGCCTTATCGAGCATATCGCTCATCATAGCTACATTCTTTTCAACTGTAGGTCCTGGCGGACGGAAATACATGGTCCCGACTTTTACATTGCGGGGAGGCACATCGGCACATGGCTCCAGTAAGATATCATCCCACCATAGCGTACCTGTACTCCAGCGGAATACCAGCGATATCTCAGCTGTTTCTGCTCCCTTAACGGCTTTGATCTTATCAGAAGCAAGAAGCCATCCATCCTTATCATCTGTTATATGATAGATATAGTTGTACCCAACCTGCTCTCTCCCTTTAAACCACTTAACCCTGATAAGCACACTCTTATCAATAGAGGTGATTTTCTCTGCCCTGAATCTTGCATTGAACTGGTAAGTCTGCCCTTCTCTGATCTGAACTATCTGTACTACTTTCCCCTGTCCGTTTGGATTAGTGCTTTCCATTTTCAGGCTGTACTTTTCACTGAATTTCATTTTGCTGTCAATGGATACTGAAGGTAACATTGTTGCAATCGGGCCGGTAATAGTCCAGCTTTCAGGTTTTCCTGCAGAATCCTCAAATCCCGGATTTTTTACCAGGTTAACTGCCATCATACCATAAGAAATTGATTGACATATAATAAAAAACACTGATAGCCAGATTATTGCATAAATTTTTCTCATAGTCATATCTTATATCTTTTGTCTTTTGTCTTTTGTCTTTTGTCTTTTTCCATAGGCCTTCCGCCTTTCGCCCTTCGCCTTCTACCCTGTTATCCAATCATACGTACAACCCTGGTTGAAATGAATTGTTTCAATATCAGGATATTTCTGTTTAATAATCTGGTTGAGCGACCTCATTCCCATTTCTTCGCTTACTCCATGGTTTATTACGATCAGGGGGTGTCCGGTGTCAGCTGCAAATACAGTCTGAATATGAGTTCTCACCACATCATCGATGGCAATGAACACATCAGGATTGAGGTCTGCAAAATCCATCGGATCGCAAATCCATCCGGTTCCGACTCCAACACTGGCTACCTCTCTTGACGGATCACCATAAAAAGCGACTCCGGGTTGGCCAATTTCCCTGAGTTTGCCGGCAAGAGCTGTCGCAAAAGATGAAGCAGTCTGCTTTTTAAATTTATATACATTATAATATGTTCGTGATGCAATTATATCGCTGTTCCTGAATCCGAGGAATTGTCCTAATGCAAAAGGTATACCTTTATCCTGCAGGGCATCAAGCGTATCATGGTTTCTGATGATTACCAGACCATTATCATTGATCCATTTCTTTTTCTTCTGAATCTGCGACATGTATTGCTCCTTTGTATAATCAGGCCATTTCTGAAGAAACTCCGGAACTTCGTCAAGATCCCTGTGAGTATAGAATGTCGGCTCATGCGTGATAAGAACATTCACCCCCGAATCAACAGCTTTCCTGCAGGTTTCCCATTCTGACATCCAGCATGTGCCAATCTTATTAACAACTGTATCAGGATTTCCTATGATGATGCGGTCAACTGTATCGCTCTTCAGCTGCACATGCGAAGTCAGGAACTGTTGTAGTAAGGCAGCTGTTAAATCTGACCTGCTACTTGCTGAATGCGATACTGCTCCGGATGTTCCGGTGGCAGCCAGGTAGCTCCCTGAGAGCGCTGTGATCTTAATGAATTCTTTTCGTTTCATAATATTCAGATTGATCTTTATGCGGTATCTTAGCAGATATAAATGTACGAATGATTTTATTAAACAGCGGTATCGGTAATTATGTTATAAGCAATGGTAAGAGATATTCCTACTTTGGCGGGAATAATTATCTCGGTCTTGCCGGCCACCCTGCAGTTAAGGAGGCATCGATAAAAGCAACAGAGAAGTACGGAGTTAATTTTTCGGCTTCCAGGATCACTTCAGGAACAGCAGATATTCATCTGGAACTCGAAAGTAAATTATCAGAATTTAAAGGTAAGCAGGATGCGGTTGTATTTGCATCAGGCTATCTTGGAAACAGCATCCTGCTGGAAGTTCTTAAAGGAAGGTATACAGCCGTTTTCATAGATCAGTATGCCCATCCGAGTTTAACAACAGCCCTGCACTGTGATAATAAAGATATCCATTACTATAATCATTGTGATGCTGAGCACCTTGAAGATCTTCTTGTTCGTCACAAGGGATCATCCCCTCTGATCATGACGGATGGGATTTTTGCATTAACAGGTGAAATAGCCCCGCTTGACACAATATATCCACTGTTGAAAAAATATAGTGCACTCCTGATCGTTGATGATGCCCATTCAACCGGTATACTCGGGAAAAATGGCAAAGGTACCCCCGAGTATTTCAATCTTCAGGATGACGAAAATATCTTCCAGTCCGAAACAATGAGTAAGGCTCTTGGTGGTTATGGTGGATTTATTTCAGGAAGTACGATTATTATTGATTCAATCAGGGAAAAATCAGCAATCTACCTGTCTTCCACCGCCCTTCCTCCATCTGTAGTAGCTGCAGGTATAGCATCACTGGAGATTATAAAGAATGAACCGGGACTTCGTGTTCAGATGCTTCACAGAGCCTCCGGACTGAGAAAAGAGATTGCCGGCCTGGGTTTCTATACCAACAAGGATGAGACGCCGATAATACCGGTCATGTTTTCAGAGAAGCACAAGGCAATGGGACTTTCTTCTTTTCTTGAAGATAGCGGGATTATCGTTCCATTCATGAATTATCCGTCAAAACAGGATTTACACATACTCAGAATAGCTGTTTCTGCCGGTCATACAGATAGCCAGGCAGATGAATTGACAGGGTTGCTGAAAAAGTGGAAGAACAGGAATCAGGTTGGCTCTACATGAATGGTTACATTCAGATTCCGGTACACACTTGTAAGCTCATTTTCAATCTTGTCGCAATATGTATGCGCATCACCAACTGAAACTTTTTCAGGTATCTGGATATGGAGATCAATAAACAGATAGTTTCCTGCCATCCTTGTCCGCAGGTCGTGATAATTTACTTCAAGGTTTCTCAGCCTGTTTTCCAGTACCTCAATATCTTCATCTTTCCATGCTGTATCCAGAAGAGGGCTGAAAGCCCTTTTAAGCAGGTTGTATGACTCAAAGATTATAAAGCCTGCAACTACGATAGCAACAACCGGATCGATCCATTTTATTCCTGTAAGCATTATCAGTACAAGGCCTGCAGCTACGCCAAGGGATGTATATACATCAGTCTTAAGGTGCAGTGCGTCGGCTTCAAGGGCAACTGAGTTGGTTTCCCTGGCTACTTTATATAATCGCCTGGAAACTAATATATTTACCAGTGCCGAAATGACCATTACAAGGGTTCCTAAACCAACAGATCCGAGTTCAAAGGGTCCACCGGTTAATTTTCTGACAGCCTCGTAAATTATCCAGATGGCAGCAACAAATATGAGCAATGCTTCTATCACCCCCGATATATTCTCAACTTTTCCGTGTCCGTAAGGGTGCCGTGAGTCGGGAGGATTATCCGAAACCTTTACTGAAAAGTAAGCGATAAGTGCAGCCACAAGGTCCATTGAAGAGTGTATAGCTTCAGATATGATACTGACCGATCCGCTTAATATCCCTGCAATTACCTTTAATATTATAAGTAAAGTATTGGAGAGAATCGATAAACGGGCTACACTAACTTTTGCCTTCATGTCGTTAAAATCAGCCGGATTCTATACAGACAAAATTTTTGCGAGTTCTATAAGATTACGATTTACATCTTTGTGAAGTTTTACCGCCCTTCGGAAAGGAACAAGGGTTATCTCCCCGTTTGATATTCCTACCATCACACTTTTCTGGTCATCAATAAGCGCTTCAACAGCAGCATGTCCCAGACGGCTGGCATTAACCCTGTCGATAGCTGAAGGTGATCCGCCTCTCTGAAGATGACCCAGCACCGAAACCCTGATATCATATTCTTTAAAATCTTCCTTTACCGACTCGGCAATTGCAAATGCTCCTCCACCCTCATCTCCTTCAGCAACTATTATAATGTTACTTGATTTCTTGCGGGTGTTGCCACCTGCTATCATAGCTTTAAGATTCCTTTCTTCACCTTTTATCTCAGGTATTATTATCGCCTCAGCTCCACTGGCAATTCCGCTGTAAAGGGCAATGAATCCTGCTTCTGCACCCATAACCTCTACAAAGAACATCCTGTTATGGGCGCTGGCAGTATCCCTGATCTTATCAACGGCTTCTACTACTGTATTGAGGGCTGTATCATAACCTATTGTATAATCAGTTCCAAAAATGTCATTGTCAATGGTCCCGGGTATCCCCACAAATGGGATATCATACTCTTCATTGAATAATCTTGCTCCGGTAAATGAACCGTCACCTCCAATTACAACCACTCCGTCTATTCCTGCTCCCTTTAGATTACCATAGGCTTTGGCCCTTCCTTCCGGAGATCTGAATTCCTCGCATCTCGCGGTCTTAAGTATTGTTCCACCTCTTTGAATAATATCACTTACACTATTGGCATACAGAGGTTTGAAGTCTGCATCTATCATGCCCTGGTATCCGCACATTATGCCCATTACCTCACGCGCTTCATAAATTGCTGTTCTTACTACTGCACGTATGGCAGCGTTCATTCCCGGGGAGTCTCCTCCTGATGTCAGTACCCCGATCTTCCTGATTTTTCCCATTAAAAATTATGTTTTAAAACGAAGCCGCAAAGATAGTAATAATTCCATGCAAGGCAAAACGTAACAATATATTAACATTCAGATATTTGAAACAATATCCCTGATGTTTTCAATGAGCCATTTGGGGGTTGAGGTGGCTCCGCATACTCCTGCACTCGTTTTTCCTTTGAACCACGTCATATCCAGATCTGCTGCTGATGATACAAAGTAGGTGTGAGGATTTACCGATTTACAAACCTGATAGAGCATTTTTCCATTGGAACTTTCATAGCCGCTCACGAATATAATTATATCGTGGTTCCTTGAAAAATCCTTCAGGTGAGGCTCCCTGTTTGAGACCTGCCCGCATATCGTCCTGTTTACTTTAAGCAGTTTATCCGGATTTCTTTCACCATTCTCGCGGATCTTATTCCTGATGGTATCAGCCAGCATATTATAATCCCTGACACTCATGGTAGTTTGTGAAAAGAGACTTACCGGCCGCGTAAAATCAATTTTATGCAGGTCCTCAATCCTGCTAACCAGAATTCCATTATTACCTATCTGTCCGAGAAGTCCGATAACCTCAGCATGCGCCGGTTTTCCGAAAATGACTACCTGTGTTTTACCTTCATGGTTTTTTGTCCATGAATCTTTTATTCTCAGCTGAAGCTTTTTAACTATGGGGCAGGTAGCCTCAATTATAATAATATTATTCTTCTGTGCAGTAAAGTATGTTTCAGGAGGTTCTCCGTGAGCCCTGATGAGCACCTTGCAATCCCTGAGTTCCCTGAATTCATCATGGTTGATGCATACAAGCCCCATGGCAGATAACCTTTTCACTTCCATATCATTATGCACAATGGGACCAAGCGAGTATACCTTTTCTCCCTCAAGGAGTGCCTTCTCTGCTATCTCAACCGCATTCTGAACGCCAAAGCAGAACCCCGACTTTTTATCAATTTCTACCTGCATTAATCTTTTTTTCGATTATCTCTCTTACCCATTGCATCTGTGCATCAACAGTCATCCTGCTGTTGTCTAAGACTATTGCATCATCGGCCCTTCTGAGAGGACTTATATCCCTGTTCTCGTCTGCTATATCACGTGCAATTATACCTCTTTTTATCTCTTCAAAATCAATGTTTATACCTTTTGCTTTCAGTTCATCATAACGTCTTCTGGCCCTGATATCAGCCGCTGCAGTCATGAATATCTTAAGATCTGCATCGGGGAATACAACCGTACCGATATCCCTTCCATCCATAACAATTCCCTTGAATGCTCCGATCTGCCTCTGAAGTTCAACCATTCGTGCACGTACTTCAGGTATCTGGCTTATCCTGCTCACATATGAAGTTACCTCCATATTCCTTATCTCTGCCTCTACATTTTCCGAGTTCATGAAAGTTTCGTGGGTATTAATATCAGGATTATAGATAAAGTCAATATTGATATCTTTCAGCTCTTCGAGTATGCCTCGTGTATTTAATCCCTGTCCGGAAATGAATTTTCTTCTTATGCAGTAGAGTGTTACAGCACGGTACATTGCACCGCTGTCAATAAATATATAGTTAAGCTCCCTTGCTATCATTCTGGCAAATGTGCTTTTACCGCATGATGAATATCCGTCGATTGCTATAATCAGTCTCTTTTCCATTTGCACAAAGGTTACAAATAAACCCCAATCATCCAAGATGGTTCATTTACGGCCGGACCTGTAAATCATATCCGGCCTCACAATAAGGGAAACATGATTGCTCGCTCCGGCCAGATGATAGGTAGCTCTTCCGAATTCAATGTCGATCCATGAAGTCTTTATCCCGAATCCCCATGAAAATCCGACAGTTGAAACTTTTGAATCGACCTTCAGTTCGCTCCGGCGCTGGTGGTTATAGCCGGCGCTCAAATAAAAATTCCTGTGGGGGATAAGCTCGGTACCTATAATTACATGTCGCAGTATATTCTCAGCCAGGTCCGATTCTGATTCAGGTTGTTCACCCGATGAGGTGGGGGTTATATACTGATGGATGAGATCGAATTTCTCAAGATGCCTGAGAGTGAGAGAGAATCTGAACGGTGCATGTGCCAGCCTCTGGGAGACTCCGGCCTGGATCTCAAATGGCAGTTTCTGTTTTGGTTCTCCGGCATAGGATGTCAGCTGCAGCCCTATGTTTCTGACAGCCAGTCCTGCTGTGAAAAGTTTACTGCGGTTATGATAGGATGCACCCAGATCCATCGCAAGTCCGAAGGAAGTATATCTTTCAAGATGGGATAAAACAGGTTTAAGATTCACTCCTATATTGAATAGAGAATCAATTTCACGTGAAAAGATCATTGAAAAGGCGTATTCGGAAGCATTGAAGGTTCCGGTTATGATGCCCGATTCATCAGCTTCAGTGAACGACCCGTAGTTGAGATAGGTAATGCCTCCGGCGAAATTACCAATACCACTGAAAGTCCGGGAATACATCGCCATCCCGTAATTGATACCGGCAAAATAGTTCACATAATTGAGGGCAACACTCTTGCTCATCGATGAATTTAAGAGTCCGGGATTGTGATAAACCATGTTCAGGTCATTACCGGCTATTGCAACATTTGAACCTCCCAGTGATGAAACAAAAGCTGAGTGAGTAAGATTCAGGAATTCATAGACATTATCCCCACCGGTCTGCGAAAATGAAGTAATTGACAGGGTGCTGAATATGAGTATATTTAGTGCTCTTTTAGGCATAATCGTCTTACAGGTGCAAAGATAGCATGATTTACAATAACGTGATGGCTGAACATATATTTCAAGGGATCGGTTATATTCATAAACATCTGATTTCACACACTTGCGCGGTTTTAAAGATCAATTGAAACATGGAGATCCCTCGCTTCGCTCGGGATGACAGGTAAGTTTAAAGGGGGAGAGGAAGAAGCGGCGATTCAGAAAAACTGAAGCTATTTATCATTTATTACTGCTGAATCGCCGCTTCTTCCTCCTTGAACAATAAAAACGATTGTCATCCCGAGCGAAGCGAGGGATCTCCCCCTGGTTATGCAATACTTAATTATAATTATACTTCTATCCAATAATTTATTAATTTAGTATTATAATCTTTTATGCTACTTATGTATAAAAAATTCACATGTGCAAAAGCAGTTACATTTGGACTGCTATTGCTTTGTGTCAGCATGTTGGTCCTGTTCCTGGCAGTAGGATATCCATGGATTTCCGGGAACATTCATTCCATGGCAGATTTGATATCAAGGATATTTTTGGGGATAATTGTACCAGCATTTTCTCTTTGGTTGTGGTTTGGTACATTTTATACAATAGAGCAAGATAATCTTACAGCAAGATCGGGCCCGCAGGTTTTTAAAATACCTGTCAGCCAGATTACTCATATTAGGCTTAATCAGAAAACTATCGGAGGATTATGGAAGCCAACCCTTTCATGGAACTCTATTAAGTTGGAGTATAAAGGATTTGATTCAATAAACATTTCACCTGAAAGACAGGATGAATTCCTGTCTGAATTAATGAAGATCAATCCGGATATTGAGATTAAGCCGGAATAGAATGCGGTGATAGGTACTCTGTAATCGGTTTTCGGAAAACAGTGATCGGTAAGTGTTCTGATAAACCATTGCGCCGTTGTGCCATTTATTTAACCCACCCCTAACCCCCCGACGCTATCGGTCGGGGCAGGCTCTCCCAGGAGGGGAACTGTAAACACCTGCCTTTGTGCCGGTGCTTCCCAACGTTTTTTCCCTATGCTGTTTTCCCTGTGAGAGTGAGGGCTTCATCAACCGGTTCGATGCGGCCTCTCAGTTGCGACATATATAAACCGGCCACAACAACTATCATCCCTATCAGGTTCTGAATAGTAAGTTTATCTCCAAGCAGAACAAAGGAGAATAATGCTGTAAAAAGAGGTATGCTGTTTGTGAAAACATTGGCCTTCAACAGACCAAGGTTCCTTACCGAGTATGCAAAAAGGATAAATGCCGCACATGAGGCAAACAGAGCAAGCTGCATTACAGGCAGAAACATCCTGAAGTTTAAAGTAAGCCCTGCGAAAGATTTTATTTCCATCGTAAGGAAGAGCGGAAGAAACAGGATCGCCCCGATAACATTCTGAACATTTACGATATATATCGGACTGTAATGATCAACAAGCCTGCTGAGGGTCAGGTTGTAACCTACTGCAGCAAAGACAGCCAGAAATATCAGGGCCAGCCCCTTGATATTATATGAGATGCTGCCATCTTTATTCATAATAAATACCAGCACACCTATAAAAGATAGTATAATACCCAGGTAGTTTATGACTTTTAGTTTTTCTTTGAAGAATATCCAGGCTCCTATGGTGGCAAATACAGGAATTGTTGAGATCAGCACCGAGCAAACTGTTGCTGATACATAAGTAAGGCCATAACTTTCGCCAAGGAAATAGATAAAAGGTTCAAATAATGCCATCATCAGGAAGAGCTTGTAATCTTCCTTGCGGATCTTCACAAACCGTTTTGTGATTGTCAGGTAGGATGTCAGGAGAATCACTGCGAATACAAGCCTTAAAAAGACTATTGTAATTGGCCGGAAGTTTTCATTGGCCATCTTGAACCAGATGAATGAAAAGGCCCAGAAGATCATAGCCAGTATGACAGCCCCGTAAACCCTGATTTTATTATTCACTTTGATAGAAGCCTGTTGTCTGTTTAAGGCGCTGCGAATTTATCTAAAAAATGTTACAGATTTGGTAGTGAATCATAAATTATTATATTTGCCGCCGTTATGTTTTGGTTAATGGCAATTCTGACCATTAATCTGTTTATAGTAAGTAAAATAACTAATATCAGACTTTAAATGAAAATTCTGGTTTGCATCAGTAATGTTCCCGATACAACTACAAAGATCAGATTTGCTCCGGGAAACACTTCAATTGACATTGCCGGTATCCAGTGGGTAATCAATCCGTGGGATGAGTTATCACTTACACGTGCCCTGGAACTTAAAGATGATGCTGCAAATGGAATAAAATCTGTAACTGTGGTACATGTAGGTCCTGCAGCTTCTGAACCAACCATTCGCAAGGCTCTTGCAATTGGGGCTGACGATGCTGTAAGAGTGAATGCCGAACCCCGGGATGCTTATTATACAGCAGCACAAATTGCCGAAGTGGTTAAAAAAGAACAGTTTGATATCATTTTATGTGGAATCGAGTCGAGCGACTACAACGGATCAATAGTAGGAGGAATGGTCGCTGAATTTCTGGGCGTGCCTTCAGTTTCATCTGTATCAGGCATTAAATTTGAGAATGGACAGCCTGTTATGACACGCGAGATTGACGGAGGAAAAGAGACTGTGACAGTTCCGGTTCCTTTTGTAGCCATCGTACAGAAAGGAATAGCAAAAGAACCAAGAATTGCAGCAATGAGAGGGATTATGATGGCTCGGTCAAAGCCTGTTAAGCTGGTCGAACCTGTTGCTGTTGAATCTCTTACACAGGTCCTGGAATATGAAAAACCTGCTCCGAGAGCTGCCTGTAAGTATATCGATTCTGAAAATCCGGCTCAGCTTATCGGACTTTTACAGAATGAAGCCAAGGTAATTTGAATTTAGTAAGAAACAGTTAATCAATACAATATGTCAGTATTAGTATATACAGAAAATTGGGACGGTAAATTCAAGAAACTGTCATTTGAACTCGTCTCTTATGCAGCCGGCGTTGCAAAAATGACCGGTAGTTCAGTAACTGCATTATCAGTTGGCAGGGTTGAAGATGCCGAACTTAAAAAGCTGGGAGATTACGGAGCAGCAAAGATCGTGAATGTGAACAATGATCAGCTCGCCGTGTTCGATAGCCAGGTTTATGCAGGAGTGTTAGCTGATATTAGTGCCGGGAAGGGATCAAAAATCATAATCCTGGCTAACAATAATACAGGCAAAGCAATTGCACCGCGTCTGTCGGTGAGGCTGAAGGCAGGAGTGGGTTCCGGTGTCAGCAGGCTTCCGCTTAATCTTAATCCTTTTACTGTTTATAAAAGGAGCTACTCAGGAAATGCATTTGCACACATGGAAATAAACTCAGATATTAAAATACTGACTCTTGCCCAGAACTCATTCGACATTGCTTCAACTCCAAATACTGCAACAATTGAAAACACCTTTGTTACCATTGAAGCCTCGCAGGTGAAAACGGTTGTGAAGAATGTTGAAAAGCAGACCGGGAAGATGCTTTTAACCGATGCCGATATTGTTGTTTCAGGGGGACGCGGAATGAAATCTCCCGATAACTGGGGACCGATTGTTGAGCTGGCTGACCTGCTCGGAGGCGCAACAGCATGTTCACGACCTGTTTCCGATGAGGGATGGAGACCTCATACCGAACATACCGGGCAGACTGGCAAAATAATTGCCCCGAACCTTTACATCGCCGTTGGTATCTCCGGTGCAACGCAGCATCTCGCAGGAATAAGTTCCTCAAAATATATAGTAGCTATCAACACCGACAAGGACGCTCCGATTTTCGAAGCAGCACAGTATGGTATAGTTGGCGATGCACTCAAAGTGCTTCCAAAATTAGTGGAGGCAGTAAAAGAAATTAAGAAATAGTTATTGCCACAAAGGCGCAAAGTCGCAAAGAATTGAAAGATGACACAACTTCTATCATCTGAAGAAGAAAGAATTGGGAAAGAAATAGTTAATGCATCATTTATTGTTCATAAAGCCTTGGGCCCCGGATTACTTGAGAAAGTATATGAGGTTTGCTTAAGTCATGAATTAAGAAAAGCAGGTCTAAATGTAGACAGACAAATTGATATTCCTATCGTTTATGATGGGATAACATTTGAGGAAGGTCTGAGACTTGATCTGTTGGTTAATAGTAAAGTAATAATTGAATTAAAGGCGGTTGATATCGTAAATCCTGTATGGGAGGCTCAGATTATAAGCCACCTTCATTTAACCGGGAAACGACTTGGATATTTGATAAATTTTAATGTACCACTTATAAAGGATGGAATACGCAGATATGTCAAAACATAATAAATCTTTGCGCCTTCGCGCCTTTGTGGCATTAAAAAGGTAATCCCAAACGAATATTTACAGCATGCTGAAACAAATCATATTTACAATTACACTGCTGATAACTATCGGCGTCTTTTCTTATACAATTGACAGACTCATAAGCTTTTTCAGATTCACCCGGCCTGCATTCCCGGTAAAAGATATTGGAAAAAGAATAATGGTCACCCTCGCAGTTGCCATGGGACAGACCAAGATATTCCGCAAGCCTGTTATCGGACTGGCTCATGCGCTGGTTTTCTGGGGTTTCTGTGTAATCCTCTTCGGAAGTATAGAGATGGTTATCGACGGACTGACGGGTACTGAAAGAGTATTGAAGATACTGGGGGCCCTCTATAATTTCCTTATGGCAACAGGCGATATTTTCGCTCTCATCGTTGCAATTTCAATCATTATATTTCTTTCACGCCGCCTCTTCTTTCACATCAAAAGGTTCGAAGGGATTGAAATGAAGAAAAGGTCGCATACCGATGCCAACATTTCTCTCTCTTTTATACTACTGTTGATGATATCTCTTATGACAATGAATATCGGATATGTTGGATATGAAAAACTCTCCGGTGGGGATATCGCAGGGATATACCCTGTTGCAACCGTACTGGTAACTCTTTTTAAAGGAATGAATGCTGAAAGCCTCAAAATCGTTTACGAATCTTCGTGGTGGACGCATATTCTTTTAATCTTTTTCTTTGCAAATTATCTTCCTTATTCAAAGCATTTTCATGTATTCATGTCGGTACCAAATGTATTTCTTTCGAGGCTCGATCCTCTGGGAAAGATTCCGAATATGGATAATGTGACCCGTGAGGTTAAGCTTATGCTTGATCCTGCAACTGCTTTTACGGCAGCGCCCGAAGGAGTTCCGGTTGAAAGGTTTGGGGTAAAGGATGCTGAAGATGCCTCCTGGAAGAACTATTTCGATTCATTGTCTTGCACCGAATGTGGCCGATGTACCGCAGTATGCCCGGCAAACATTACAGGCAAGAAGCTGTCACCCAGGAAGATAATGATGGACCTGCGTGCCAGGATGAAAGAAAAAGGTCCGCTGATGGTTAAGAACGGGAGAGACTTCAGTGATAACAGGTCACTGCTGAGAGACTTCATTTCGGAGGAGGAGCTGTGGGCGTGTACAACATGTAATGCATGTGCTAAGGAATGTCCTATAAATATCAATCATCCGACATTAATAATTGATATGCGCAGATATCTTGTTATGGAAGAAGCTTCGGCTCCCGGAGAGCTGAAAGCAGTTTTTAATAACATTGAAAATAACGGTGCCCCATGGCAATACTCTGCTGAAGACAGGCTGAATTGGGCACGGGATCTGGAGATAATCATTAAATAGTCTCTGTGGCTCTCTGTGCTTCTCTGTGGAACTCAGTGTAACAAAAAAGAATTAATAAATTATGGAAACCCGGAAAATTGAAATACCTGTAATGGCCGACCTCTTTGCCAGGGGAGAGAAGCCTGAATACCTCTTCTGGGTAGGTTGTGCAGGAGCCTTTGACGACAGGTACAAAAAAGTTGTAAGGGCATTTGCAAAAATACTTACCCATCTTAATACCAGTTATGCAGTACTGGGTAAGGAAGAGACGTGCACCGGCGATCCGGCCAGAAGAGCAGGCAACGAGATGCTTTACCAGATGCAGGCCCTGCAGGTAATTGAAATTTTCAAAATGTATGAAGTCAGTAAGATAATAACCATCTGTCCTCATTGCTTCAATGTTTTTAAGAACGAATATCCCGATCTGGGAGGCAACTATGAAGTCATAAATTATCTCCAGTTCCTGAACAGGAATATTGAGGAGGGAAAGCTTAAAACAGATCCGGAATCACTTGAGAATATATCGGTAACATATCACGATCCCTGCTACCTGGGAAGGGCAAACGATATCTATGACGAACCTCGCAGCATCCTTAAGAAGCTTACAGGTAATCTTGTGGAAATGGATAGGAATAAAAGCTTTGCATTATGCTGTGGAGCCGGCGGAGCCCAGATGTTCAAGGAGGCTGAGAAAGGCGACAGGGAGATATTTATTGAAAGAACTGAAGATGCCCTTAAGACAGATGCGAAAGTTATTGCAACAGCATGTCCGTTCTGTATGACGATGCTTACCGACGGATTGAAATACAAAAACAGGGAAGAGGAGATAAAAAATCTTGATATTGCAGAACTTATTGCGCAATCACTTGAAATATAGAATAATCCAAATAATTATCTGACAACAATGGGAAACAGTAAACTATTAAAAAGCGGTGAATTTCTTGTAAGTGAAATTGATTCCGGGAACGTATTCATTCCTGAGGAGTTCAATGAGGAACAGAGAATGATAGCACAGACATGCAGTGACTTCCTTGAGGCTGAGGTCTACCCAAACCTTGAAAAGGTGGAAAAGAGCGACAGGGAGCTCATGAAGACGATCCTGAAGAAGTCAGGTGAACTTGGATTAATGGGAGTATCAATACCTGAAGAATTTGGCGGATTCGGCCAGTCTTTTGTAACCCAGATGCTCGTTGCCGAAACTACCGGCGCAGGCTATTCATTCTCAGTGGCTTACATGGCACACTGTGGCATTGGTACCATGCCAATAATGTATTACGGGAATAAATATCAGCGCGAGCATTATGTTACAAAGCTGGCTACAGGTGAATTACTCGGAGCTTATTGTTTAACTGAACCGGGTGCAGGAAGTGATGCAAATTCGGGAAAAACAAATGCAAGGCTGAGCGAAGACAGCAAACATTATATCCTTAACGGACAGAAAATGTGGATCACCAATGCCGGATTTGCCGATACTCTTGTTGTATTCGCCAAAATTGACACCGACAGGGTGCTCAGTGCATTTATTGTTGAGAGCAGTTACCCGGGAGTTGTTATCGGACCGGATGAACACAAGATGGGAATAAAAGGATCCTCAACAGCACAGATTTATTTCAACGATGTAAAGGTACCTGTCGAAAACCTTCTGGGCAAGAGGGGAGAAGGATTCAGGATCGCTCTCAGCATACTCCATATGGGACGTCTTAAGCTTGGAGCCAACGTTATTGGAGCGGCAAAAAAAGCAATAACCCAATCAGTAAATTATGCCAATGAGAGAAAACAGTTCGGTGTTCTTATTTCGACTTTCGGCGCTCTGAAACATAAAATGGCTGAGCAGGTTATTCGTCTTTTTGCTTCTGAATCAGCAGTTTACAGGGTAAGTAATGATGTTGATACTCTTATGAAGAAAATGACTGTTGATTGCGGTGATTACGGAAGAGCCATGATAGAGTCGATAAGCCATTATGCTGTTGAGGCAGCTATACTGAAGGTGGTTGGTTCGGAAATGCTCGATTTTGTTGCTGATGAGGCTGTTCAGATACACGGCGGTATGGGTTATTCAGCCGAAATGGCTGTTGAAAGAGGTTATCGCGACTCAAGGATTAACAGGATCTTTGAAGGAACAAATGAGATCAATCGTCTTCTTGTTGTTGATACGGCTATGAAGCGTGCCATGAAAGGCGAATTTGATCTTTTCGGAGAGGCTGAAAAACTCTGGTCTGATTTGAATAATATATCAAGTGGCAAAAAAGATGGTGAAAGCTACTTCGAACAAAAATACAGGTATATAAAGAACTTCAAAAAGGCGATTCTTATATGTATTCACGGAGCTAACAAAACCTTCCAGAAAAACCTTGTGTACGAACAGGAGGTACTCAACAATTTAGCTGAAATGATGATGGAGACATATGTATCCGAATCTTTGGCTCTGAGAGTTGAAAAAATGGCTTCAATGAAGAGTGATATTTCACTTTATAAAGATATGCTTGATGTGAATATTTCTGAAACAGCAAGTGTTGTCAGGAAATCAGCGCTCGATGCAATATGCACTTTCTGCTCATCGGAATCATGTGAAGCACTTCATAACGCGATAGATAATCTTACAAAAGTCGGATGTGTAAATGTTAAAGATGCAAGGAGAAGGATAGCTGATAAGCTTATAGCTGATAATTGTTATAAATTCTGATAATATTACTGAGAATTCAAATTTTTTAAAACATGAAAATGAAAGCTCGATTTGGGGACAGAAACCACCTGAATTCATGAGTACTCACCCATTTGACGAAACCCGCATCCGGAAGATAAAAGATGCTCTGCCTGAGGCACTTCCATATTACAATAAACAGTAATTTTCATTCAGGGGAACAATTCCTTTCTATTTATTGCAATTAATATCAATCCGTGTATTGATATTTGTCAATTTTGCCAATGTTAAAGAGCATAGCATAATTGAAAATTTAAATACCTGCAAAGTTTGATTGTCGGGATAATAAAATATATTTGTGAATTATTTAACAATCCATTTTAAACGTGAAACAAATGGCAAAAATATCGAAGAATTTGTTGTTACTGATAAGCATTATTGCGGGTGTTATATATTTCTCATCATGTGAAAAATATACATTCCGTGTGGAGGGTTTGCCACCTGTTGATACATCAGGTACTGATACGACCAACTATGTCTCTTACAGTGCAGAGGTTCAACCTATTTTCAATGCCAGTTGTATATCCTGTCACAAAGGGGCGAGAAATCCTGACCTGAGACCGGAAAATTCCTATGCCTCTCTTACATCAGGAGGTTACGTGACTCAACCGGCTGCAGACAGCAAGTTATATAAACAGCTTAATGCCAGCAGCCATAAATCAATAACCACCCAGGCACAGAAGAATACAATCTATCTGTGGATCTCCCAGGGAGCAAAAAACAATAAAAAATAAATCAACCAGATAATACAAATAAATATGAAAAAGATCTTTATCATCCTGTCATTATCATTATTTCTGGCTCCTGTATTTGCTCAGGAGGAATCAGCAGGACCGGAACCTGTAACCGGTACTTTTAACACTGCCAGTTTGATTGATAACCATACTATTGCATCACCCTACAAGGGGGGGATTGAAATGCAGATTCACCACAGATTCAGCCTTATTGAGAATATAAAAAATCTCTATGGGATCTATGGTGCAGCAAATACAAGGATAGGCCTGAATTACGGAATCACCGACAGGTTAATGATCGGAGCAGGAACCACCAAAGATTATAAACTCCAGGATATTCAATGGAAATATGCTATTCTTCAGCAGAAAGCTGATAACAGCATGCCTTTCTCCCTGTCATATTATGGCAATATGGTTATTGATGCAAGGGCTGATGAGAATTTTGGTCCTGAAGCCAGCTATAAATTTATTCACAGGATATCATATTTTACACAACTTATCCTGGCAAGAAAATTCAGTGAGAAGTTCTCAATGCAGGTTGCTCCTTCTGCCATTTATTTCAACTCGGTACCTGAATATTCTGACACAACCGGGTACAAAAACTTCAACCTTGGGTTGTCAGTTGGCGGCCGTTACAATGTGGCAGGCAACCATTCCCTGATGTTTGAATATGACCAGCTTCTTACAAAGCAGGATATGGCTGACGAAGATCACCCAAAACCGAATCTTTCACTAGGTTGGGAGATCAATACCGGAACTCACGCATTCCAGCTTTTTGTGGCAAACTATTCAAATATTATCAATCAGTATAACCTTTTGTATAATTCGAATGATTTTGCCGATGGCGAATTTCTGGTTGGTTTCAATATTACTGTAAGATTTTAATTGAATAAGAATTCAGGGATGAAGTTTTCTATTTTCCGCTTTCTTATCCTTCTTGTATTTACATTACTGGTTTCGCTTAAGGCTAATGGTATTTTCCGTGTTCAGTCAGAAAGTATAAACCAGGATTCTGCTGCATTTATTTCACCTTACGAAGAGGATAACCAGCGATGCTTTGTATGTCATGGCCAGTCAAAGTACACCTATAAAAATGAAACTCTTGGCAGAGATATAAAAGCTCTTATGTTCAGTGAAAGGATCATCCGGAAAGATGAATATTATCAATCGAACCACAAAAGTTTCAGCTGTACCGATTGCCACTCTTCAGAATATGCGAATTTCCCTCACGCCGGAGAACTAAGAATGGAACCCAGGCTGAATTGCATCGACTGTCATGGAGGTGATGAGACATATCATTTTGATGGTATTGAGGAAGAGTACAAACAGAGTACTCATTTTAAACTTGAGGAAGAGGGATTTTCCTGCTGGGAATGTCATGATCCTCATACCTATAAGATAAGTAAGAGAACCAGCCAGAATCTTAAAGAGACGATAGCTTATGATAATGCCATCTGCCTTAACTGCCATTCAGACTTCGACAGGTTCGAACTGCTCACTGACCATGAGGAGATAAATATTCTGAAAAAACATGACTGGCTTCCCAACCAGTCTGCCCATATGGCGAGTGTAAGATGTATAGAGTGTCATACACAGATAAATGAAAACCTGCCTGTTGCACATCTTATCAAACCAAAAACCGAGGCAGTAAAACGCTGTAACGAATGTCATTCGCAGAATTCTATGCTGATGGCTTCACTCTATAAGTTTGAATCTAAGGAAAAACGTAAAGATGGTTTCTTTAACGGAATAATTCTCAACCAGTCGTATGTGATCGGAGCTAACAGGAATGAATACCTAAATTTCATGAGCCTAATCATATTCGGTGGTATTCTTGCAGTTATAGGAATTCATGTCTTTTTCAGAATCAATAAATAAAATCTAATATTTCAAAGGAAGCAAAATGTACCTTTACCCAAAATGGATCAGAGCCTGGCATATTCTGAATTCAATCCTGTTCATAATACTTATTGTTACCGGATTGAGCATGCAATATACCGGTAAGAAGGATTATGTTCTGGTGGTCGGATTTGAAGAGGCAGTCAGATGGCACAATATATCGGCCATTATTCTGACTATCAATTACATCTTTTTTGTGGCAGGAAACCTTTTTACCAGGAACGGAAGATATTACAGGGTTAAGAGGGAACACTTTTTTTCTGATCTTTTCAAGCAGCTGAAATATTATTCATGGGGAATGTTCCATGGCGAAAAGCACCCGTTTCCTGTAACAATGGAGAGAAAATTTAATCCGCTCCAGAAGCTTTCTTATATACTTGCCATGTATGTAGCTTTCCCGCTTGTCATAATTTCAGGATTAGGTCTCCTTTTTCCTGAGATAGTTGTTAAAGGTTTGATGGGTGTGAGCGGAATGCTTCTAACCGACCTGCTTCATATTACTATGGGATTTTTTCTGTCAGTTTTCATGATTATTCATGTTTATACATGTACTCTGGGTAAAAGACCAGGATCACTATTCAGGGGAATGATAACAGGATATCATGCCACGGAAGATCATTATGACCTTGAGGATTAATAAAGCTTCTGTTTAATAAGCTCCCGTTAATTAGTTTGAATAAAGAAATTTGAACGAAATGGAAAAGAATGAAAACAGCAAATCATCGAGACGGAATTTTCTCAGGAATGTAGGTATCGGAGTTGGAGCAGTATCTGTCACAGGTGTTGCCGGAGCAAATCTACTGAGCCGAAATGAGGCAAGCACCAAATCAGGTAAAATGGTTAAGCTGCTTTCACCCGACGGCAGCCTTGTTGAAGTTGACCAGAGTGATATTAAACCCGCAAAGGAAATCCAGTCTGAGGTTAAAAGTGCAGCAAAGTCAGGACTTCCCAACAGGAAGTTCGCTATGGTTGTTGACCTCTCAAAATGTGCAAATGCACGTGCCTGTGTCGACGCCTGTCAGGAGGGACACCTTTTGCCAAAAGATCATGAATGGATGAAGATATACATGCTTCAGGATGATAATCTTACCGCCAAATACTGGTTTCCGAGGCCCTGTTTCCACTGCGACAAACCAATGTGTGTAAGCGTATGTCCGGTAGGTGCAACTTATAAACGGCCTGATGGTATTGTCCTGGTTGATAACCAACGCTGCATAGGCTGTAAATTCTGTATGACTGGATGCCCTTATTCAGCAAGGGTCTTTAACTGGAAAGATCCTGAAGTTGAGGTTCCGGAAGGTCATGTTTATGACCCTGAAACAAATATCCCGCCTGTTGAGGGCACGGTAGGCAAATGTGTATTCTGTGCTGATAAGCTGCGTAACGGAGAACTTCCCCGTTGCGTATCGGCATGCCCCATGGGAGTTCTCTATTTCGGTGATCTTCTGGAAGATACTGTTACAAATGGTGTTGAGACGGTACGATTCAGCAAACTTATGACCGACAGGGCCGGTTACAGGTACAAGGAAGAGCTGGGTACTTTACCATGCGTCTATTATCTGCCTCCTTCAAACAGGGAGTTCCCTGTTGAGACCGGATTGGATGGAGTTGATGAGTCAATATCCGGTAGGTACAGGAATGTTGGACCGCGTTAGTATTTACTCACCTAATCTGAAACATGATGGAAACCGACAAAAAGCTGATAGCAGATCTCACTCCGGAAATTGAGACTACAAGTATAAAATGGTATATAACATTCTTTGTCTTGCTGGCTGTTTTTGTTGTTGGGATATATGGACTTATACAACAGATCGACAAGGGACATATTGTAACAGGTATGCGCGACAATGTAGTCTGGGGCTTCTATATTGTGAACTTCATATTTTTTATGGGACTCAGCTATTCGGGAGCTCTCATTTCGGGGGTGCTTCATCTGTTTCATACATCCTGGAGAAAACCTATCATAAGGATGGCTGAACTTATAACAGTCATATCCCTTATAATCGGCCCCTTCTTTATCTTCTTCTGTATCGGGCGTCTCGACAGGCTTCATTTCCTCTTCATTCATCCACGGATACAGTCTCCGATTACCTGGGACGTAATAGCTATCCTTACTGACCTCTTCGGATGTTTTATATATCTGTATCTTTCTTTTATTGAAGATTTTGCCATACTTCGGGACTATCCCTACCTCAATGTTGCTCCATGGAAGAAGAAACTTTATCGGATATTGTCACTTGGTTTCACCGGAACTGAAAAGCAGAGAAAGATCCTTGCAAATGCACGGACTGTCATGGCAGCAATGATTATTGCAATAGCAATTATAGTTTACTCGGTACTCGCGTGGATCTTTGGTGTTACTCTCCAGCCCGGATGGCATTCAACAATTTTCGGACCCTATTTTGTGATTGCTGCTGTCTTTTCCGGTACCGGATTACTGATTATTCTGATGTGGATTTTCAGAAGAGTATATCATCTGGAGGAGTATATTACAAAACGTCATTTTGTTAATGTCGGTGTGCTACTGACAATAATAGCGGCTTTCTACGGTTATTTCACCTTCAGCGATTACCTTACGAAATGGTATGGATCAATAAAAATGGACTCCATTCTTATTGACAGGCTGTTCACTGATTATTATTCAATGTTCATTTTTGCCAACTATGTGGGAATCCTTCTTCCGGGCATAATAATTGCATTTCCGAAATTCCGCTCAATTCCCAGTATCACCGTTGCGGCCATGATTGCACTTACTGCACTCTGGGTGAACCGTTATATAATTGTTATCCCTACTCTTGAAACTCCATTTCTTCCAATTCAGGATATACGGCCCGACTGGATAAGCTATTCACCAACATGGGTAGAATGGTCTCTGACACTGGCTGGAGTGTCAGTATTTGTGATGCTCTTTATGCTGATCTCAAAAATTGCTCCTATCATTTCGATTTCCGAAATGCAGGAGGAGGATAAAACAGAAATTTTGCATTAATTGATTTATCAATGACTGACATTATGAGAAGAGCATTAAAAGCAACGGTGATCCTGGTATTTCTTCTGTTCCCTGCCGCAAGTGTTCATTCACAGGATGAAGCCACAGATAATACTTTTCAGGATGTGGTACTCAAAATGACTCTTGAAGAAGTTGACAGTATTAAAACTGTAACAGTTGCGGCGCATACTTTAGAAAATGGCGAAGAAGTACCTGTTAGCGGTGAAACTGTAAGTGTATTTGTTCCAAGGATGTTCAGCAATCTCACTATCGGAGAGCTCACTCTCGATGATGCAGGTACTGCAAGTATTGAGTTTCCTTCCGATCTGCCCGGCGGGAAGGAAGGTAACCTGACAATTGTGGCAGCATTCATTGACAATTCACTGTTTGGAAATGTTGAGAAGCGTGAAACAGTACACTGGGGAATACCTACAGACTATCTGCCTTCAAGCCACCGGGCTCTCTGGACACATAAAGCACCAACCTGGATGATATATACATTATCTGTGCTCCTTGCCGGTGTTTGGGGGCATTATCTCTTTGCGATAATAAGCCTGATCAGGATTAAGATTGATGCAGTCAGGAAAGACTACA